>Ga0307509_10002994_pt1 | contig 26430 bp, 27 predicted proteins | sample 10_EM_MG_FD_202245 | JGI IMG/M metagenome (GOLD analysis project Ga0307509, IMG submission 202245) | Populus trichocarpa ectomycorrhiza microbial communities from riparian zone in the Pacific Northwest, United States - 10_EM | ecosystem: Host-associated > Plants > Roots > Unclassified | place... | reverse complement strand
GGACGACGGGAGATGGTGGGGGACGACACAATGTCGTCCGTCCTGGTCCTTGGCTCTTACTTGTCGGGCAAGTTCAGGAAAAGACGGGACGGGACGACGAAATGTCGTCCGTCCTCGTCCTTGCCCAGGACGGACGGACTGCCCCGTTGCGAACACTGTTCCATTTATTATCTGAACAGTACCATACTTCCAGCGTTCTTCCCCACCCTTTCCCCCTTCCTATTACCTACCTGATATCAATCAAAAAGATTCCTATTCTCCTTACTTCTCTTTCTTCTTGTATTTTGGGTCCAATAAAAAAGGTATATTTACTCTAGAAATCCTGGAACTTTGGATTTGATGCTGATTAGAAATCTTCTAGATGGTATCGGCAACTATTTACTGTGAAATAGCGGGGAGCCCTCATTTGAGGACAGAGCTGAAGATGATTCAGAAGGTGTTATCAGAGGCAGTACCTACAATAAAGAGAGAAACAATTGGGCCGTACACTTCACCACAGTCCATTTATGGTAATGAGGCAAGGGTATCCCTCCTCCAATCCGTCTTAAAGACGAAAAGTGAGGTAAAGCAGCTGAGAGCGGAGACGAGAGAGTTGGCTAGGAAGTTAGACCAACAAGCAGAAGAGATCAAACAATTACAAAAAACAAAAACACTATTGCAGCCCCTGCAGGGGACTGCTCTTGCCATTCGACGCCGTTTTTTCGCTACCTTCCGACGTGTGGAACATCTAGGGGGAAGTGGCCTTGTGTCGACAATTTTAGGAGGAAACAAGGTGGCACACGATGGGGACGTAGTGACAGATATTTGTCTCTTCCGCAATGGACTCATTGACTACCGTAAAAACCGAAATAATTGGGCATGGCGCTAGGACGTCCAGAATTGCCCCTTTTGATTAGGGGGACAAAACACACCGCGAAGATTCTCTTCCAGCCCTCACCTGAGACAGCAGACCTTACCAGGAGAAGCAACTCCAACGTCCTAGCGTGATGCCCAATTATTTCGGTCTTTACGGTATGAAAAAACATTTATCCTTATGTATGGTATAAGTTGGGAAGAAGCGGCCGATCTTATAGGTAAGCTCATTGGTACCTTACTGCTATTTCTTACTAACTATTCCTTCAGAGCATGAGCACATAATCACCGCCCTGAATCGAAGAGCAACGGTGTTCGCTAAAGGTAAAAAAAATTGGAAAACACAAGCACAATTCGAGAAGCTGCTGCGTTGGACCAAGACTGCAAGTCCCAATGAACTGGCCGCCCTTGCGGAGGACCCAGAAGGCAAGAAGACCTACGCAGGAGGTCTTCTTGCCAGCATCCTGAACTAAGGAGGGCGGAGTGTTCGGTGCTGTCGGAGTTTTTTTTTTTGTAATGCCATAGTTATTTTATGAGAGTAATATGTCTGCCGGCCGCCGTGGCGAACGAGACACATCTTCTAACAACGAACTTCAACATCAGCAACCTCAGCAGCAACAGCAACAGCATCAGAAACTCGTGCATCATCTTCATCAAATCCCACAAGTCGAAGAGCAGGTGCCGGTAAGAATAACAACAGGAATAATAAGAGGGATAGATCACGGTCGAAATCCTGGGTGGGCGGGATGGGTAAGACGATTACCATTTCGTCTGGATAGGCTTCTGCCGACGGGATTGTCGAGATGAATTCCGGACGGGGTGCTGGCGGCGGAGGCGATGCACCGTCGACAATCACATCATCACAGCAATTACAACAGAAGCAAAAGCAACAGTCTACACCCCAGCCTGCGCCAACAACATCGTCATCGTCATCATCATCATCATCATCAAATCCCACAAGTCGAAGAGCGGGTGCCGGTGAGGATAACAACGGGAACAATAAGAGGGATAGATCACGGTCGAAATCCAGGGAGGGCGGGAAGGGTAAGACGATTACCATTTCGTCTGGATAGGCTTCTGCCGACGGGATTGTCGAGATGAATTCCGGACGGGGTGCTGGTGGCGGAGGCGATGCACCGTCGACAATCACATCATCACAGCAATTACAACAGAAGCAAAAGCAACAGTCTACACCCCAGCCCGCGCCAACACAATCGAAATCGCAATCACAGATTCAACCTCAGAATAGCGGAAATGTCAATGCCAATGCTCAACCTCCTACCATAAAGGAGCTGCACACCCACCTCCCGCACACAAAACCTCCTAGCACAATAATCCCCCCACAGATGAACCACGAATCTATCTCCACGCACACTAAAATCCACCACACCCCTCCTCCACCAACCGTACCGATAACCCCCACCCGCTCGCTTCCCAACTCTGACGACCAAATATTAACCTCCCGCTCCATAGATTTTTCAAATTTACAAGGTGGGGCCTCAACCTCCCTGCATCGGTGGCACGGCCCCTTCTGGGGATTCGCCGGTTGAGATTGCGCCTAATGGCTGTCCTCTCTAGGGAGTCCTGGATTGAGTTCATGAAGCGGCGGGTGTTGAGGTATTCGTGGTTCACGCGCTCGAATTCCTTCGTGAGGCGGGTTGGGTGGGTTGCACAGGAGAGTGGGATGGAGAGGGATGTGGAAGGGGGGCGGCGAGAGGTGGAAACGGGATGGTAGGTATGGTGGTGGGACTGGGAATGGGCTGGTGGGTTTTGGTAGATTTGCGAGAGGTATGCGTGGGGGGGATTGCCATGGGAGGCTCATGCTGAGAGGATTAGTGTTGGAGCTAGGGCTTTTGTTGAGTTCGGGAGGGTTTGGCGGCGACAGTGGAGGCGGTGGTGATAGGGGGCGGTCGATGGGGTTTTTGTTGGTACATTCGGGGCGGATGAGGAATTGTTGGGATTTGGAGTTAGGAATGAGGTTGCGGTAGACGGGGAGCGCCATCTCCTCTCCCAGTGTTACCACTGTGACGGGCGCTACCGCCGGAAGATGGGGAGACGAGGGAACGCCATGGGCCTTGTCCAGAGGCTGAAGGAAACGGGAAGTTTGAGGGTTGGCAGCGGGGTGAGGGGTGGTAGTGGGGTGAGGGGTGGTAGTGGGGTTGGACTTAAGGATGATTCAGCCGTTGCAAGACAGAGTGTTGCTGAGAGGGGGAGGGGCGGAGACTTGCATGCTTTGTTAATGAGGATTTGGAAGGAGGCGGAGTTGTTGGTTTCTAGCAAGTGAGATGCGCTGTTACCATGATGAATGGATCGGCAAGTGGATGGGTTTTTGTCTTTTTACTACTATTATACTACTACTACTACTACTACTACTACTACTACTTTCCCTTTTTCGTTATTTGATTGGTACGGGGGTTACTTCTTGTCTCGTCGGTGTCTTTGCTACTCTTTGTACAGGTGTAAATTAAATTAGGTGGTAAATACCTTTTTCTTCTCTCTTTTCTTCTTTCTCTTTTTCAAACCCACTCACTTGGCTTCCTCGATCAATTGATTCAATTCAATCCAATGTCCGATATCCATCGTCAAAAGAAAGCTACGGTACTGCAAAAGATGGTGGCAGCTCCACCACACTACAGTACGCATGCCCCAAGTGAAGCTAATTTTAATACCCCCCTCTTAAAGTCTCCGCCAGTGGAACATACCAACTCCCGTCATAGATTGCCCTGGTGGGCGTTTCCTATCATGTGCAGGGCACAGGGTAGGGTTTCATATTCTTCCCCTGGGATCGATAGCTGATATGTGATCACTCATACAATATCACTCGGTTAATCAACATAACTAGGAGTCTGAAGTCTCATTAACGTGTTCTTCGGGGCTTATGCATTTAAGGTTAATAGGGCAGAATGAAATGTCGATGGCCGCGTTTATCGGAGATCCTTCACTCTGAACCTTTATCAAACAATATCGGGTTGCGTGTACACGTTTACAACCCCGAAGATGAGTGCAAGTAACTCTCAAGATAGCCCTTTTCTTTTAACCCTCTTGTGCCTGTGATCCTTCGTTTAGCGCAACATAGGAGATTCGGAAACTATGGCTTTGGGCTGAGGATGCTTCTCTACCAAAACCACTCCCCGGGCAGCTGCGGTGCACGGATGATAGGTGGTGGATCACGATCTACCATCAGAGGATCAATTTTTACGCTTGCTTCCCCCCACACCCCAGCACCTCTGAAATGCTGTGACGGGACGTCGGGTAGTCTGCCGCTGCGCTCGTGCTGTGTTATTTCCCTGGACAAAAACGGGCGACCCGGCTGTATCATGCAACGACAGCTTTCAACAGATATCTCGGTGGAATTGCGGAGGGTTAAGTCTCACTCGGTCGGGGTTTATTCTACCGAGTAGCGTGAATACTAAGGTATGATAGGTATTGGTTGTAGTTGGGAGTTTGATTTTTCTGTTGAGTCGCCGAGAAGGGCATCTTCCGGGCACAGGTTCCTCCGACTATTCCTTGTTAACATGCTCAGCAGGTACGCTGGCCCGCTGGCTCAGTCAGAGGCAATTTCAACTACCAGTTCGTCCATAGCCTATGGGAGCCTTTTCCACCTCTTTGCCTTTCGAGTTGCTCACTGTAAATGTAATGTTCATGTTCAAAACTACCGACACCTCCCACGGGGTCTAACGCGGAAGAATGGTCCTACTCCTTAAAGGTCTTTCCGACCGGAATACCAATCGGTGGGGCGGGTGCTCCCATGGCAGTAATGTCTATCATCGAGCTATCAGAATTTATTGTTTGTCTCCTCGACCAAAGCTATAATATTAGCCTACTAGCTTGCACGCCGGACCCTTACAGATATTGTTGAAGCTGCTAAACCCCTAGGCTTGCAGTAACAGAGGCGCTTCTCTGGATGAGCGATGGGCCTTTATTGCTCCCTACAAGTGCGCTTTGCCAGCACCTTTGTTCTCTTTGAGCTCGAGTTTTGAGTGTGTCGTTAAATATTAGAGTTCTTAATATTGTTCCCCTGAACAATACTAACATACCAAGGGACAACCACAAATGTGAAAACTTATTAAGCATTACCCACAATACTAACGCTAGGCCTTCCAAACAGGTCGTGGCACTTGGGATAAGCGAGCATACCCGGCTTTGTGATGTGTGCATGTGCATTGGGCTTCGTCCTTGTGATGTCTCTTGTGAAATTCTCTTGTTAAGTTATGTGAATGGGATCTCAAGATCTCCAACGATACCTCCCAAAAGAGACCTTTACCGAGAGCTCTTGTTCCTTGGGTGGTCCCTCGTACTATTAGAATGTTACAAGTTGTGCCTAGTTCAAGACCTAGACCGTCTCCCCCATGACCAACAAGCCAATATGGACTAATTGCCCCGATCGTGATGTCCATTACTCCCTTGGCACCGTTCTTAAAAAGGCTGCAAGGTCTCCATTGATTGCCCACCCATACTTGCTGCACCCATCGCACTGGTATCGCCGAGGCAGCTAGCAATCATGGTGTCGTTTTTCAAAACCTTCCTCCTCCTCTTCATCTTCGCGGCCAGCACGGCATACTCTCTCCCAGGATTTCCGAATCCTATGACGAAGAGGGACGCGGATCTCTACAGAAGAGATCCCATCGATTGGGGAAATTATGTCTACATCGCCTCCATCTTCTCCGGGGTCGTTGGCCAAAATATCGGATTAATTGCGCTCCCCGGGGCAAGTCTTTGTCTCAGGAGAATAAAATGGAGAATAGAACTAATCAGACGTCCCCTATAGAATCGTGCGGTGTGCCCAAGCCAGCTCTGGGACTTGCAGACCTGTGCAGACTCCTTCGAATCGGAATGCATGGAAGAGCGTTTCGCCTTCCAGTGGTGCTTGGGCCATAGGTAAGTGATAAATTGCATAGCCGGACAGGGCCAAACTAATGCGGCCCGCTCATAGGATCACCATCGCAACATGCGGTGCCGAGTGGATCAATATGACACTTGGATGCACGGGGGAGAGCTCATCTTATTGTGTGGAGACTCTGGAGGAGCTCTATGACTGTGCCATCGAGGTCACGGTCCCCAGCGTTCCACCCCCCTAAGCTTTCAGGCGGATGGGGGAGCAAACAAAAGAGGAAGATACGGGAGTAAAGTTGGCAGAGAAACAAAAATAAAAAATAAAGGAGAGGGACTCACAACCACACTGCACTGTGGGAATGTGTTGCTTGACTTTTATGTGCCTTGATAAAAGCATGTATCTTTCTCGCGATCGAGGGAGTTTCTTCTTTCCTTCTTTCTCTCTTTCCTATTCAGTGCACACAGATCCTCCTCATTTCATTATTTCCTTGGTACGATAGGCGACACACTTTTGATGTAGGACATCCTGTATTAGCTTAATTCAGCTCCGTGATGTCTCCTATGAGTCCCTACATTGATTTATGCGAATGCTGTGAACCCTATTATCAGATAAACTACATATGAACGAACAGAGTAGTATATCATGACATATCACTCGCATTATCCTTCGCCAAGTAAGCTAGGCTATTCTTATCAATGCTGCCTTGTCAAATTTCTCTAGATCAGATAAAGGGCTTGCCCCACCATCCATCCAAAACCCCCACCAAACCAAACATCCCGCATTGTTCTCACCATCACCACTCCCAATTCCACCCCACAAACCCGCCAAAATGTCGACAAGATCCTGCCACGAGGTCCGCCAGACCAATGAAACCACCATCCAGATCGCACTCTCGCTAGACGGCGGCAACGTATCTGCCCTGTTGCCGACAGCTTCTGCCGTAGTAACATCCCACGCAGCCCAAACCTCCGGATCCCAATCCATTACCGTAAACTCAGGAATTGGCTTCCTCGACCACATGCTGCACGCCTTGGCAAAGCACTCTGGCTGGTCCCTATCCCTAGAATGCTCCGGCGACCTACACAGTGCCCCCCCCCCCCTGCTCCGCACCAGCATCACATTCGTTGCTAACTAGTACATATAGTCGACGACCACCACACAGCGGAAGACTGCGCGATAGCCCTCGGCAGCGCATTCAAGCGGGCCCTGGGCCCGATACGCGGGTACAAACGTTTCGGCACGGGCTTTGCCCCTCTGGATGAGGCGCTCTCCCGCGCCGTCGTGGACCTCAGCGGCCGGCCGTTCGCCGTCGTCGAGCTGGGATTAAAGAGGGAGAAGATCGGGGATTTGAGCACAGAAATGATCCCCCACGTTATTGCGAGCTTCGCCGGCGCGGCTGGTATCACCGTGCATGTGGATTGCCTTCGCGGCGTTAACGATCACCATAGAGCTGAGAGTGCGTTTAAGGCTCTTGCAATCGCGATTAAAGAGGCGACGAGCAGAACGGGAGGGGATGAGGTGCCTAGTAGGTTTTCCTTGGGGTGAATGGGTGGTGGCGTTCGTGGCTAATTTTTTGACAGGTACGAAGGGGGTGATATAAGTAGACTCGGCGAGGAAAGCCTAATATCATCCCAGGTTTTGTCATAGTCTCTGTTCTCCCCTTTACTTTCACTTTTCTCTAGGGAGTCACTGTAATTGACTACTCTAATCCCCCAACCCACCACCTCTAGAGACAATTTCTCAAGGTGCCCGATGCTATGGACCTCTGTCTTCTGCGTATAGCCCCTTCCCTCTCTCTCTCTTCATTTCTCCACCTATGAGAGACCATGCGCCCCAGCGGATCACGCCCAAGCACTTCTACTCGACGCGCCTGCTTGTGCTGAAGTCGCCGAAGTCTGTAGCCCCAATATTTTTCACCAACCAACTCTCCCACTCTCTCTCCAGAGAACCAATGATAAGGCCTAGCTTAGATTAAGCCATACCACCAGACAGCGCACCGCCTACTTGACACAACACACTCGAAACGTGAGCATGAAAGCTAGGAGCAGAAACACCAGAGGCCTAGTAAATGTCCCTCACGTGATGATTTCCATTTCAATCTCACCAGCATACGACACAAGCTATAATGGATCGATACCTTGAATATTTCTCCTCATTCTTACCATTATCCCTTCAAACAAACAAACAGACCCAGACCCAGATCGCCTTGAAGAAGAAAAGAAAGAAAGAAAATAATAGGCCCCTTACCTTTAGGAGGGGGGACATTTTGACAATCAAGGAAGTTCTAGACTTTATCCTGCTATGTAAGATATCAGAATAACGCCATTGAAAGGTATTCCAGTTGCTTTTGGTCTCCTTTTCTTCCTCCCATTTGCCCTTTTCTTCCCTTCGTACAATATAGTATCATTATCCAAGCATCTTTTCCAGACCGGACCATTTCTGTTACAAAAGTAACTTGATAAAACCCCTTCACACATATGCTCAATTACGATACCAGCCGAGCTCTGGAGAGTCCAGACCATCCCAATCCCAACCCCTAGGTCTACACGAAAGCCTTCTCCCCTTCTTGGGGATTGGATATGCTAATGTGAGACCTTACCTTCGTCCTCAACTATCTGCCATGGATATCCCCCGTACATTCCAAATAGATAGGGAGTACAGGGCAGTAGCAGTTGTCCTCTGCAAGATTGGAAGGAAGGAAGGACAACCGTACAGTATAGTATCGTAGGATAATAAGTTAAAAAAACAAAAAACGGCAAAGCTCACGCTGAGCAGAAGGTCTAGAATTTCCCCTCTCTCTCCATCTCCCCCTTCGGAATATATTATTGGGAAGGGGGCCTCCGCTAAAGCTAGAAGTAACAAACAAAAAAGAAAAAAATATAATACAAGCAGACAAACCCTTACTAGGAGTGAGTGGATGGCGACTCCAACGTTCCTATGATAGCAGTTCCTAGCTGCACGGGTAGCACCGTAGTAGACTCGTAGGCTCCGGGCGACCAACGGGATTCCCCTGGACGCCTACAGTACTCGTACTGTAAGGTAAAAGTGAGGCGGAGATGTCCGAGCGATACTGGAATCAACGAGACTGGGTACGATGCGTTCACAGTATACTCGAGTACTGTACGAGTGCTAGTATTCCGGGGGGGTTACGTATAGTACATGCTAAAAAGTTCTTGGTGGTGGTGGTGATAACGTTCATCCGAAGTCCCCGTTCATTTGTTCGGTCGTTCGGAGGGTAGCGAGCGAGAGGGAGAGATGTGGTCTGGCCTGGTCCGCCCGTCTGCCCGCCTGCCTGGCCCCGTCAAACTCAACCTGGGGTGCATCGGAATCCCCCGCTCGTGTTTGGCGAGTTTTTGGAGGGAGGTATCATATATGTAAGCGAAGCTAATCTATCCATCTATCCTGCAGATAACCGGTATTGGGATCCTATGCTATCAAGTGGAAGGTATGAAGGGGAAGAAAAAAAGGAAAACTCGTGGAGATAGGGTGTCGCACTGTTTGGGATTTGGTGGTCCTTGTTTGTCCAGGACTATTGAGAATGGCTGGCTAGACTATCGGTCTGTAGGCGCAGAAAAGTGGCGGTGGACTCCGGGTTTTGTTTCGTTTCCTCTCGCTTGTTGCGCTGCGCTGCGGGGCCGGTACCGTACTGGTACCCGTACATTGCCAAGCTGCAGTGGCATATAGTATCATATTTATCGTACTTGTGACTTTTCTGGGGCTCGCGAATATGGCTAGTGGTGCATACCATCATAGTTAGCTGGATTGATTAGGAGAATGAAGATTAGGTTTCTTGCATATCACCAAAAGCCTGAGGCGAGGTGGGTTCATAGTGTATTCTCGCGTTTTGTTCTACTTGTGGAGGCCCTATTGATAGGTTGAATTCATGAGGCTCCGGCCGATCTCTTGCTGGCGTGCAATACTGTAGCAGCTGGCTTCTCAAACGCCAGAAAGATAAACACGGGTATCATAGTATCCACCGGTACTTGTACTTGTACCACGGTGCATCAGACCCTGTCCACTCTGCCCGTCTCGAGTAACTCCTCCGAGCCCACTTCTCCTTCTCTTCTGGCAGCCACACCTGGTTGCGGGAATGGGGGGGTATAATTGATCCGATCTTTTCCACCCCACCCACCATATTACTACATTCCTATGCTTACCTGTGGCCAATCGAGTTTAGCCAATTCTTGTCCCAGTACCGGTACTTAAGCCCACTTATATGCTGGCTGGTAGACATAACCCGGATTGTAACACCCGACCATTCGGAGGGGTAGTATTGGCTTGGGCTGTTACTGGGTAGGCACTTTTTTTTCCTCTTTCTCCCCTCTCTCCTCTTGGGAGGGGTCTACTTTCTGGAATGGGACCGGGTGTGGGGGATTTGCGGGCTTGCCGAGGGTAAGTATCGTAAGGGCAAAAAATAAATACAAAAAATAAAGAAATCGTATCGTGGATTGAAGGGGGGTTCTCTAGGCTAGAAAGTGCGGACCAGGTATCGATGAGACCTAGATCGGGAGGGCTGACGGATTGATATCATGGTGATTGAGTATGGTCAGTGTGAACGTGGCTTTACGAGTCTGCCCTCTCTTCCGCCGTCAAGCCTTATCACGAAAACACTCTCTTGCTTGCTTACTTACTTGCCTCCCTGCTATCACAGCTACAATTCCTGTTTATCTCCAATATCCTTGTAGACGAGGAGACAGGCAGGAAGACCCCGTTTCTCGTTTTTTTTGCTTTTTTCTCTCTCTCGTTCTCTACTCGTGTGTGATAAGACGGTGTGATCCACTCTGGAGATATTCACTTATTTAATAAGTCCCAGGGACCCGCGAGAATCTAGACAGGCGAGATCTTATCTACCCGTACAGAACTCGAGCAGTGGGGAATCTTGGGTCCCGGATAGAAATAAAGACCGGTTGGTCTATCATACTAAAAATATTCGCATCTGGATTGGGGTAACTTGCTCCAGTCGCCGTCCTCTTTTTTTTAAAACCCTCTCGCACTTGCTCTCCTGTGCTTCTATTCTTCTTTCCATCTGGCTATTCGGTTCTTATACACTTAATTTCTTCTAATTCCCTTCTCCTTAACCCTCCGCGAGTGCCCATTGGGAAGGTTTACACAAGAGCGAGAAGGTGAGAGAAACAGAGGGTGAAGAGATACAGTTCAAATTCGATCCCTCAAAATGGGTTGGATTGATCGGACAAACGGACGGGTGGCCAACAGCTCATTCGGTCGATACTTCCGACTAGAGCACTCTGGCCACAGGAAGGAGCGAAAGGGCTCACGATTCTCTACAGAGATTCGTGCCGGGCTTGCTACGTGAGTATCAGTCGACCAACCTACAATTAATCCGAGACTAAAGCTTAATTTCGGTCTTGTCTTCGCCTGATAGGTGCTAACGGTTCCCGGGTTTAGTTTCTTTGCTATGGCGTTCGTCCCTCTCCCACCCCTGCCTTTTCCCGCCCGCTCACATGCTCTTCCCCGAAATTGATCCTTCCCCCCCACTAAATCACTTTTCCCCTTGCTAACTTTTGTCACTCACAATTGGCTTGGGGGGTCGTAGTTACATCATTGCTGTAAGGGCTTCCTTTTCCCTTTCCCCTCCTCTCCCCAATTCGCAACTGTGCTAGTTCGGAGCTAACTTTACTTGGGCAAAAATGTAGGTAAATGCAAACATCACATCGCAATCCGGCGGAACCTGTGTCTGCACACCGACACCTGATGACCCTGTGTGCGACAAGAACGAAGCATACATGCTATGCGTGGGCATTGTACAGCGAGATCTGGTAACCGCGACCGCCGCCATCGCCGCCTTGACATCCTTCTTCATGGGACTTGGAGCGAACATCCCTATCGCGTGCGCACCCGGCATGGGACTTAATGCCTACTTTGCATATCAAGTCGTTGGATACCATGGCTCGGGCCCGGTACCCTACAGACTCGCTGTGACGGCGGTCTTCGTGGAGGGGTTCATATTCGTCGCCCTATCGATATTGGGACTGCGGCAATGGCTCGCCAGGGCTATCCCTGCCTCTATTAAACTCGCTACCGGAGCTGGCATCGGGCTTTACCTTGCACTTATCGGGTTGACGTATTCCGCTGGTATCGGCGCGATCACCGGCGCTGTGTCGACCCCGCTCGATTTGGCCGGGTGTAGACCTGAGTTTAGGGATGAGATCACTGGGGTCTGTGAAGGGCATCAAATGAGGAATCCGACGCTTTGGATTGGTATCTTTTGTGGTGGGATCGTCACCGCTTTTTTGATGATGTATCGGTAGGTGTTGTCTCCCTTTCGTGGTGGTGGTTGCTGATTGGTTTATAGGGTCAAGGGTGCCATCATTGCCGGTATTGCCCTTGTGTCGATTATCTCATGGCCAAGACCTACCGAGGTTACTTATTTCCCTTACAATTCTGAGGGAAATCAGAGGTTCGACTTTTTCAAGAATGTGGTTGCTTTCCACAAGGTACCCCGCCACACCCCCCCCACTTCTGGCCCTCTTTGCTCACGCAGAATAGATTCAAAAAGTTCTCGTCGCACAAGAATGGGACATCTCCGGCGCCGGCGGTCAATTTGGCTTGGGTGAGTGGCGTCCAATAAATGAAACATGTCTCACTAGCTAATCTCTTGGAAAACCCTTAGCACTCATAACTTTCCTCTACGTCGACATCCTTGACTGTACCGGAACCCTCTACTCAATGGCACGCTTCGCCGGCTTCATAGATGAGCGCACTCAAGGTACCTACCCTCCTCCCCAAACCCTAATACCGCCAATCTAATGCTCTCCGCTGGGCAAGACTTTGAGGGCTCAGCCATGGCCTACATCGTCGACGCTCTAGGCATCTCTCTCGGCTCGCTCTTTGGATCCCCACCTGTGACCGCATATATAGAGTCCGGCGCCGGTATCTCCGAAGGCGGTATAACCGGGATAACAGCAATGGTGACGGGAGTCTGCTTCTTCATCTCCGTCTTTTTCGCCCCCATATTCGCCAGCATCCCGCCCTGGGCTACCGGCTCCACACTCATCATCGTGGGTAGCATGATGATGAAGGCAGCCGCAGACATCAATTGGTCCTACCCCGGCGACGGAATACCAGCGTTCGTGACAATCATGGTGATGCCGTTCACCTACTCCATCGCCTATGGCCTCATCGCCGGCATCATCACGTACATCATCCTCAACACTGGAGCCTGGCTCATCGAGACTGCATCCGGCGGGCGCATCGTGCCCTACGGCAAGGAGCTGAAGGACCACTGGACCTGGCGCATCCCCGGGGGCTTCTTCCCCGCGTGGGTTGTGCGCATCGTGCACGGCGACAGGAAGTTTTGGAAGAGGGAGGAGTATCATGATGGAGAGAGTGGTGGTGTTGGCGGCGCAAGTGCCCCGCAAGAGAAAGTTGGTGAGGAGCCAAGAGGTATTGCAAGCGTAGACTTGGGAGTGGGGATGGAAGATGGCGGGATCGGGGTTGGGTGTGATGAGAAGTTTGTTAAGGAGGTGTAGAGGGGGGGTGGCGGTTTTATATATAATGTGTATAGCTTTATAGCTTGGTTTCTTTTCTTTTTCAGGAGTGGGGAAATTTCGACTCAAATAGTTCAGTTGCTTAAAAAAAGTATAATACAAGGGAGCAAGATCCGTTTGTCCACTACAATACCGCATTACCTCGTAGATTATGATAGAAGCTCGCAAAGAGATATGTATAGTAATATTGCTAAGACTGTGACGCCTCCCTGCTTTTGTTGACACTGAGTACAATACCGTAGAAACTTGAATAATTGAACCGTGTGCTATGTCGTTGGACTTTCCTCTCAGTAAGGTCAAGAAATTTTTGTTTTTTTTTCTGTCTCGGAAGGGGGAAAGGGGCTGTGTTTTTGCCGTGTTTTTTTCCCCCGTTCCAGAGAAGGAAATTCTGGACTTCATAGCACACGGTTCAATTATTCAAGTTTTTACGGTACATCCGATCACCACTCATCACCCGAAGAGGATTTCCAGACAACGAGAAATAATAATGATATTATCGTACCCCAGCGCTACCTGTACACCATACCAGGAGCAATAAATAAAACAAGTCGCCGGTTTCCCCACCACGGGTTATATGCTAGATGGTTTTTTTCTCTCCCACCCCTAAATCCGGCTCACTCATCATATATATTAGGACATGAACCGCCCCCGACCCTCAAACCAGCAACAAGAGTGGTTCGCAGAGCTTTTTTATTATTATTTTTATTTTAATGCTCGACTACATCCACTCCCAACAGGAAGGTTCGAACGTGCGATGTTTCCCTGTTTCAAATTAGCACCGACCAGGTCCTTAGCCATTGGACCATCGGAATTGGTCGATAATCCCCTACGGACTTCGAATTTTGAGTGCGATCTCCCCCAGACTGGAAATTATAAATAAATAAGTAAGAGGGACTGCTATTGCATACCCCCCAAATCCAAGATAAAAAGTCCGAATTTTGGTGGTATGCGATAGCAGTCTTTTTTAAAAAACGTTTCGACACCGCGAGTATATTAGAGACACAGCTGCATTAAAATACAAGCGAATAGAACAGAGAGGGAATGTGGATTGCTACAAATCATACACCTCAGGATCCCAGTTTTCACGACAAGCACCGAAATAAAGGATGGTTGGATAACTTATATGAGGTATAAAGCGGGTGTGGAAGTAGGATAATTTCAAGTCTGTGGTATCATAATAGCAGCCTTGAACTCCTTTTATCATTGAAAGCAGCTGGTAGAATCAGGGGAGTTTATGACACTCAATAAAGTCTACTACACCAATGCCCATTATATTGTGAAAATTACGAATACTCGAGTACGGGCTAATGAGATCCAATGCTCATCTTAAATAAGCTATTCAGCGTCTGGAACACGCTATTCCTTTTTGTCTCTGATCGGGAGGGATCCGAGACCAATGGGCGATGGTGGATTTAACGAGAGTTTACGGTATGAATTTCTACTACGGTAACTTTATGTGTTCTACCCAATACTTATATACCTAGTATTTTTTCTTTGCTTTGATCATGGGGTTAGTGGGAGAGTATTGTTATAATGGCTTAAGTTTTTCCCTCTTGGTTGATCCGCGGCTAATTTTGTCCACAGACAATACTTCACGAAGAGCCAGCTAGCAGTCAAAGTGATATGAAAGGCAGGCACTTTTCCTACCAGTATACTAACAATAGGCAGGAAACAGATTTCTAACTAACACATAGCGATCTGAGGTAAGGTGCCTTGAACACCAATCTAACCGCCATCTCCACCGCACCTTCTTTTCCATAATCGGCAGGGACGATCTGCGCTTTTGAAACGTCCAAGAAAACATACAGTCGCACCTGGCTATAACGAACGACAAAAACAAGACCCTTCATGTTCACTATAGCCAGGTATTCATTATAGTAAAGATGACATAGAGGTTATTGATAAGGGGAGTCTAGGAGTGGTATTTATTTTTTCTAGCCGTTCGCACGATCATCAAGAAGAGGGGAGAATATAGAGTTTTAGCAATGATTTAGGGAACTTCAAGGAACAAGGCCACTAGCTCCAAGAGCAGCGCCATAGGGCAAGGAAAGCAGAGAAGATATTTGACTATACTGGAGAAGTATAAAATCTGTAAAAGGAGAACTAAGTTGAAGGAGAATGAGAAGCTGACATTGAAAAAGTTCATAAAGCTGTTTCTGGGTATATAAATGAGTCAATAAAAAGGTCTAGATGAGATCATGAGATACTAGAATGAAAATAATTCTAGATCTGGTAACTGATGCTCCACTTTCGAAGTCAACACTTCCAATGTGATTAAACAATAGTGAACAACATTTAAGTAGCAATTTAAATGCGAGCAATAACTAGAAGAAGAAAGCCTGAAGACAACAGTTTCCTGTCCTAGAAGCTCACATGAGCGAATAGGTTCACCAGGCTCAGCTTGCTAGAATAATCACTACAGCTGATATTATACTTGCTGTAGCAAGAAAATTCATTTGAGAGATAGAGATGCTACAAGAGGAAAAGGTTAACAAAGAAGAAAATTATACAGGATTTGAGTTCTTCTCTGATTAACTGCCTGGTTTGAAGAACAGATGTGAATTAGTAGGTAGGGTAAAGAGATATGGAGAAACTGAAATAGACGACTAGAAGGCATATAAGGTGCCTAGAATAACGGTAAGATTAAGAGAATACTTGAAGGATTTTGCCCAAAGAGATATATATAATTTTGAGGAGCTTGCCTTGCAGTAAGTATTATATGCTCAACCAACAGCGCTTTTAGAATATAGAATGTGAAAATTGTGAAACTAAGATTTGAATTACTACCAGATACAACATACGGTCGGATTCAACAATTCTATCAAATGGTGAACGGATCAGGGAAGGAAAAAAATAAATAAAACCTGAGTAACTGTGTTTGTAATAGTCGATTCGGATGGATCTGACAAAAGGCAACTGTGGCCAATCAATCAATCTAAAGCTCTGGCAGCCTTTTGAAAATCAAAGATCAATCTTAACAATTTGCCTATTGTATACAAATTATATAAAAAGCATGTATGAAATCTGGTATCTGGTATAAGTTCTTAGAAAAGCTCAATCAGAATAGGCAGGCTCAAGGTCAACATCTTGCCTTAATAACAGATAATACACTAATCCACCCTCCTTTAGAAAAGCCACCAATAGATTATACTTGTCTCATGCCACCAGTATTTGACAATATTACACTATTCTACTTGTCTCCAAATACAACGGCTTAGTTACAATCACTTGATGTTTGGAATTGGATGACAATAGGTGAACTATAGACGATGATATGTTTGTCATATTGTAGACTTCTTTGAAAAAACTGGTATAACTACTTCAAAGCTAGATGTGCTATAAAGTAATTTATATAATAGCTGTAGCATGAGAGGAACTGCCTACTGGTTTTATTTTCATTGCTGGCAGAAGGTGAGATAGATGAAAGTTATTGACAGCAGTTTGTATAACTTCTATACTGAGTATATAGAAAAGATTCAGCAAGTAACTCCAATATCAATCAGCTCTCTTCTTGGCTTTAGCTGAAATAGTCAGCAGGTGAAGCAACTTGCCAACTCATTCTTGAATTATAATAAGGATGCACCTGACTCAAATACAAGCTCAAATAGTAAATCAATGACAGATATTCTTTATAACTTGCAAAATGGAAATTACAGAAGTGGCAGTGATATTAATTTATCAACCGATCTTATTACTGGAAATAATTTACCTGAGACAATTCTGATTTCTTTTGCGAAAGCCCATATTACTAATCTCATGACACTCCTTCAACAGTTTCCTACAAATACAGTTTCTACTTTCAGAATCTTGTTACTAATTCCTACAGGAATCTGCCAGGTTCAGAAAATATGCCAAGGTTTTCAGAAATATGAAGTTAAAAAGAAGAAATAAGTAAGCCTTATTAGTTGGTTTTAACTTGGTTTCTTGTAGCTAGAGGGTGCTATAGGTTCACCAGAATTATTCCTGGGACTATCAAGTATTCCAAATCTATTACCAACACCTGAATCTCCTTCTCAACTGATTTGCCTTTCTCCTATCATCTCTGCTTGCATGCTAGACCTACACTGGCATCAAAACTAGTTAGAAAGTTATCATGTGGCTAAGTGTCCTGACTGTCAGCTTGACTCTGAACTCAGGTGTCAGATCCTTCCCTGATAGATCTCAGACAATAAGTAGAATTGCCATGCTATGAACGGGTAATTGGAGTACTCTCACTTGGCTATAAATACAATAGTTTATAGACCTTACTCCTTTGGTTCCTTATTGTTATTTAAATTTAAATCCCTTTTGATTTTTATATTCATGTGTATTCACTATTCCTAGTTCACTACACTAGAGTACCAGTTTTTTCCACTATAGCCAACAAGATATTTATAAAAACCTGTTTTTCCTGTACGCCTGAGTTACTATAGCCAGAGATTTACTACAACAAGATTTACTATAACTACCTATGACTGTAGATATCTGCAATAGATTTATTGAAAACCTTGCATACTACCTCTATTATCTGAGAATTGTTTTCCACCCTAACACTGATACTATACGTGACGGTGACAATCCTAATATTCCCAGCCCACAATTCAAACAATACTGCCGAGACTACCAAATGACTCCTACATTGCTCCCACTCTCTGCACTCTAAGGGCTTGTTTGGCAAAAAAGGAAGAAGTGGCAGCCATTCCGTTGCGAAATGGTTTGATCTGTGGAAATGGTTGTCGCCAAGGGTCAACCATTTCCTGTTGCTCCATGAAAGATTTTCACACTAGCCTCATTGCTTAAAGGAATTTTACTAGTATCATACTGGCCATTAGATTGGTTGAAATATAGGTTGATAGGAATGAGTGATTGTTAAAACTGATATTATTACATAGAAGGTAATTATTTTACATGGCAAATTTTTCATGATATGTTTACATGGCAACCATCTTGTTGTCACCACTAAGAAACAGAATGATTGCTACCATTTGTACCAAACAGTCATTTTGCTTACACCTTTTCGAAACGGAAGGAAATGGTCATTTGTATGTGCCAACGGAACGGAACCATTCCATCCAAACAGGTTCTAAATGGCAGCAACTAAAGTACAAACACAATATATGCATCAATTATAATAACTAGCGCAGTTCTTCCTAGGTTGAAAGCAGAAAACTCAGGATCTTAGCAATCTCAATACCAACTGCCTCTTGGTACTTGATGGATGATATCCTGATTCTTCATGCTAGACTTCGTGCTATCTGAGCCCTCAGTAATTATGTCTTTAGTCCAGCAATACTCAGTATATTTAAAGCTTAACTTCTTAACCAGTTCTTAACTAATTGCACAGAATTCAATTTCAGTAAACTTCTGTACCAATACCGCTTTCCATAGCAGCCTCGTATATCAGCAAAAAAAAAAGGTTACACCCGGACGCACCCCGTGCTCCCTGTGCATCCGGCAGTCTAGGCGCATAGAACCTAAACTCGTGTTCTGGGTGTGTGGTCTTTTATTGGGTGCTTGTGGACAGGGGTCCATGCCGCCCGGATGCACCAGACGCAACCAAGGACTCAGAAGGTACCGACGCAGAAAGGTTCTCCAGACGCAAAAAGGTTCTCCGGACTCAACCCGATAGCATAGTAGAATAGTGGAAGTACTCAGGTGTAACTGGCTATCATCGGATACCTCCTAAGTCAACAACTCTACCTTCGAGGACTTTGAATGAGTTAGTGAAAACTGTGGAGAATATCTAAATTGTCCGGAAAGATCTATCCAGTATTACTCATGTTTACTTATTTGAGTCATTTAGATACTAAAATAGGAATATATTTATTAAAGCTAGTCTAGAAAACAGTAGTACTCGGTAGCTAACAATTTGAAAGTACTTGCTGGGAGAACTAAGGTACAAAAGAATGGATAACACTTAAACCAGCGGTCGGACAGTGTCCGGACAGAGTGCATTGGATTCCACTCGGCGAGGGGAATTGAATGGTATAGCTCTCGAAGTGTCCACATAGCTATAGAGGTCAGGAGGGTGAAAAAGGCAGATACCTCAGCGGGCAAATGTCCGCCAGAGTCGGGAAGGGTCTCATTGGAGTCCGCTCGCCGAGGGGAATCGAATGGTATAGGTCTCGAAGCATCCGGATGGCTATAGAGGTCAGCAGGAAGAAAAAGGCAGATACCTCACCAGGCACTGGCCGATATCCGCTAGAGTCTGGCAGGGCCTCATTGCAATTCGCTAGAGTCAGCAAGAGCCTCATTGGAATCCACTCGCTTAGGAATAATGAATAGTGTCAACCTGAAGGAAGAGCATGCCTCTCTCCGAAGGTTGATAATATTCAATAGTTCCACTGATTTGATCATGAAGCCTGATACAAGGTGGGAAGAACTTAGAAACCTTTTGCGAGAGTTGTTAGCAGTGATCAAATAAGGGATATGTTTTGGGTCGTTACTGGGACAATAGATGGTTAGTTATCCTATGTTTAGAGCCTTTTTCGTCTGAACAGCCTTTACCTGGTGATAAAGTAGTCCGTTGTAAGTAGAGGCCATCAGGGGCCGGGAGAGTTCCACAATGCAGAGCCCTATGGGTCACTTACCTTGGGTCTCTTCGGGAGATTAGGGTGTGAAATGGACAATCCAGGTGCACTGGGCGGACAGGATGCGGGTTGTATTGCACACAACAGACTCAGATGCAACTATTTTGCTGGGGCCCTCTGAGGGCGGGCTGGGCGGACAGGATACTCCAGACGGATTTCCTGCGTCCGGACGCAATGCCTATCCGTCTGGAGCAAACGCTTTTTTTGCTGATGTGTATAAAACTTTGACTGAAACAACTCTGTGACTAATGAAGTACATTATAGGCATATTTGAAAGAAAAAATACATATTTTAAACTTTTTTCTAAACTAACCAAACAACTTAGACATAATTGATAAAGCTAATATATGAACAAATTAAGCTTGTCTTACTATTTAACAACTCACCCCTTATTTATTTTCTTCTATATGCCAATAATCTCACAGAATAGGTCAATTTGCTGGTTGGTTGCTATTGATAAATCTACAGATTTCTTATGAGTATTTGTTGTACAATATTCCTTTGCGCATGATTGAGAAAAACTTCTGAGTACTGCCCATACATGCATGTAATATCGATCTATGCACTGCTGAGTATTGCTATTCTTGGTAATAAGAAGATATATCTATCTGTTGTCCTGTTTTCCCTATATTCCTATCTCTACTGCTTGATACTCTGAATGCAAATATCGATAGTTTTGCAAGTGAATCTCATAGAGAAAAAGTTTGATTTTTTTATAGTAGTGTTATTATTCACAACTCTTCCTGCTACATTTGAGGAAAGGATATTCAAGCAGTGGGAAGAATGTTCCAGCTGCTCTCCGATTGTTTTATGCAATAATACTATCAAGTGATATGCATTTTGTTGATAATCCATATCATGGCAGTAAGAGTATTCAAAGTTAATAAATACAAAACTTTATTCCAAGCTAAGAGGTTGAAAAGTGCCTGAGTATGGAGCACTATTTGCCTAATAAAGTTAGTTTGAGAAACATGTTTTCAACAGAAAATCTGTAGAAACTTGTGTTACAGTTATGATCAATAAGGCCCTGTTCACCATGCCACAATATAAATATATCACAATAAAAGTTGTAAATAACATATATGCTAAAATAAATTTATAGCATATTTCAGAAATATATGGTGTTCTTTTGCACAACCAGGAAATCAATATTCATGCCAAGAAAACATATATTTGGTTAGAGTTATTGTAAGAGTATGGTTAATAAATACCTGTTAAAGATGACAGAGTCTCATATAATAGTTATTAACTTTTTTTTTATTAATTTTTTATCATAATATAATGGTAAAAGGTTTTTATTTCTAGCTCTTAACCATCTACTTTGTTCTCAGGATTTATACTATAAAAATATATTGTAAAAATAAAAATATATCATGATATTTTTGTATGCAGAGAACACATCTCTATATAAAAAGTTTTAGTTGCCATAATTTATGCCATAAAAGTCAGTTTTATGCTATAAAAATGGCATAGTGAACAGGGCCTAAGTCTGTACACCAACTCCACCCCACCCCACCTAGTTTAAGACACAACACATTTTTACACAACACCCTCCCAACCCCCGTATTTAGTTTTTTCTTTCACATCACCGTCAAAAAATGACTTCTTGGTAAGCTTTTGGTACTGTTATAAGCGGAGATCAGCAAAGAGTGGTTGGAATGGCATAGGATTTGGGTGGCCGAACATCCCCTACACAGGCCTGATTTAAACCCAATTAAGCATCTTTGGAAGACCATAAAGAGTATTGACCGAAAGGACCATAGATACTTGAAAGATCTTAAGGATAATGCTGAGAGTAGAGTGATTTTCATTGTGGCACTGAAGGCAATTTGGTGGGCAGTCCCCAAGGTGTAAATTGACAGCTTGACCAATTCAATGCCAAGATGCTACCACACAGTACGAAGAAATCAAGGCTGGTATACCAAGTATTAAACACCATGGAAATAGCTCTCGTTCTATATTTTTATTGTATTTTTACCTTTATTCTTGGTGGTGCAATTGATTAATCGAAGTCGCGGCTGAATTATATGGCGAAGGTGCTGTGGGGTTGGTGTACAGACTTATTGATCATAGCTTTAGAAAGTTGAATAGAGAGTAAGTTGAACAGGTTAGAATATAACTATATCATCATACCTGTTATCATATCAATACAATAAAATCAAACCTTATTCAAACTCTTTCATACAGAAAACCATGATATAAACACTATAGAAGAATATGGTTCAAGCTGTTCAAACAGTATACTAGAAATTTCACCATTTTCAAACCCTATATACTTCATAGCCACCGCACGCATCCAAAAACAAAAACTCAAGTAATAGAACAAAGCATATCCTGATAGAGAATAAGCCCTGAGGATTTTTTTTTCTTTGTTAGCTTGCTAGTTGTAGAAGCTAGGGAATTTGAAAAGTTGGATTGTCTATAAGTGGGAGAAAAATGTATTACAATAGCCATCCTTGGTTTGATCATTAATTATGTAACAAATACTTAAGATATAGGTTGTGAAGTATTTGTAATCAAATTTTCCACTAAAAATATATTGAACCCATATAAAATCAATAAAAGCACAATAATTAACCCTGTAAATCCAAGTTACTTTTGATAGATATACTTCAGATTGACTTAACAATATATTATTAATAAATTATTACTTGTCACTTATCTTATATTAATATATGAAGAAATGATATGTGCATCAGCAAAAAAACCTTTTTCACGGGACGTATCGAGCCCGCGTCCGGACGAAGCCAGTCCGCTCTTTGCCTCCCGTCCTTCCGGATCTCCTGAGCCCTCTTTGTCTTTCATCTCTTGAGTCTGGTACACCCAGACACCTCACTTTCCCTCCAAAGCGTCCGACGCCCTCCTTGCGACCCCACCCTCTCCCAGCACCTTCCTGTTGTATTCGCCCCCTTATCTTCTTGTCTACAGGCCTCCTGCCTACTCTTACCAACAGCGCGCATCCGGCGGCCCTCCAACATCCCCTCTTACCTCTAGCGACCTAGATCTGTCCGCTCCCGTCCGCTGACATCCTACGTTGCGCTTTTCTTAGCCGGAGCCCTACTGTCACTTCCATGATTCCCTTACTGTTTACAAGATGCCCGGCGCGGCCACCATGGAGACCCCCTGCTTTGGTTGGCTTCACCACAGGGGAGAATAAATTGGTATTATTAATCATCCGCAGAACTCATGTGGCCGAGTTGAAGCCGGGCACGTTCTAAGGGAATATCTCCCTTGGGTCGCCGGCTTCAACTCGGCCGCCTACTCAATTCAACCTATTTAAAATATTCCCTTAAACGCCCGCAGATCGTATATTACTCCAGCGGCCGAGTTGAAGCCAGACACTCAATATGGGAACTGCCATCTTAAGTGTACGGCTTCAACTTGGCTGCATATTCATGCGAAACAATTCAACCTATTTAAAATATTCCCTTAAGCGCCAGCGGATCGTGTAGTACCCCGGGCGGCCGAGTTGAAGCTGGACACTCAATATGGGAACTGCCATCTTAAGTGTACGGCTTCAACTTGGCCGCATATTCATGCAAAACAATTCAACCTATTTAAAATATTCCCTTAAACGCCAGCGGATTGTGTAGTACTCCTGCGGCCGAGTTGAAGCCGGACACTCAATATGGGAACTGCCACCTTAAGTGCCCAGCCTTAACTCGTATAAATACTGTACATAATTGGATAGAATAATTTAATATATTTCATTAAATGTCCGCAGATCAATCCTGTGATTCACTATCCATTGCCTCTCCCCGCTAGGAATTACCTGCGCCTGTCCGATCACTGCCCCTATACTGACTATTCGCATGTCTCGACCATTGACCCGCCTGCCGACTCGAATATGTCTGCTCGCAATGTGAAATCTGCCACTATTGACCGGATGGAGTATGCAAACCAATGCCAACCGATGGACAGCTCCCGCGTCACTGAGAACATTTCTTATCTTGAAAGGTGCTAGCAACCGAGCCACCACCCGTCCTCGTAAATCTCTATAGTTCGCTTCTCCACCAGTCTGGACCCATACCCAATCGTTTCTGGGGCCACCGTTACGGAATGCCTTTGTTCCAGTGCAGCGCGCCCGGTGGATTTGGAGCCTGTCAGTTTCCTGAAAGTCGGCCACTGGAATTTCAAGCTGAGCAAATCCTTCTACAGGGAGTAATCCTAGTTCGGTGGGGTCAGCTGGCAACCGCCGGTCATCCGCAGCAGTCTGCCTAGTAAAAGGTAGTATCTCCTGCATCATGTCGGAATAATGGATATTGAGAGTTGCGCATAGTTCGGTCAGCGTGCTGGTGTTCTTCATACGGGCTTTAAGAACCCGGCGAGGCGTACTGTGACTTGAAAAAGCCGGCATTTCCATCCCACTATCTTCAGCCACGATCACACCTTTACCTTTCGAAAGTGCTTCTATAGTCTGCAATCTCATTCCTAGGGCATGTTGGCGGCCATATTGCGACAAGATCTGCCGGGCGGCGTCATTCTTGTTTGACCTGCAGTATCCATCTTTAATCTGATCCTTATGTGCTAGTTCACCGATCTCTGTGGAATACATCGATATGGATCCAAAACGCCGTACGTGGGAGGCAAAGTAAGTCAGGTAGTGCATCTTGATGAAGTTGAAGTGGTTCTGACTCTGTATCAAATCCGCCCGCCGATCGGACCCTTCAACCCTCTTTTGATCAGCCTGTCGACGGCGATGAGCTACGGTTCTATAGTGGACTTCTTTAGCACGCTGATCCGCCATCAGTTCCCTTAGCTCCCGATCCTGGCGATGTGCTCGGGTGCGAGTAGCCTTCGAGGTACGGAACTCGAGAAAAATGTCCTTTGTCCGGTGAAATGTCTGCAGGTAGCTTTCCATGTAGGAAAGTGTATCTGGTGTATGACTCCGATATTGAGCCATGAGAGAGAAATCAACCAGCGCGCTAACACACTTCAAAGCGCTCTTGAAATCATGATACTGAGAACTGTCCGGATTTTGCAATGCGGACGCCAACACGGCCGAAATACAATGGCCCAGATTGCGCATCTCCTTTCCCTGCCATTGTGTGATTTCGCCATAGGCCTTTTTCGGTACGCTGAATCCGGGGTAAGGAGGAATTTCTTTTCAAGCATCGTCGAACGCCTGTTGTCGTTTATGCTTTTTCAGGAACCCTTCTACCCACTCCATCATATGTTTGAATAAGCCAAGGTAGATGTTGTGCAAGAGGTCCGCCTTGTGTAGGTCCGCGGGGCTTACTCAATCCAGTCCAATGAATACATTGTTTCCTATTTTGACGCCCAACCGCTGAAAGTATTCTGCAATGCCAGCAGCTTCTGCCGGCTCATGTCACAAGGCTTTCTCCCTATATCGCATGTAGTCGTGAGTCTCATATATCTGCTGCGGATCCCCACCGAGCTCCTCGCACGGAACCTCACACTTTGGGCATGACTTACTGCCTATTCCTTTCAAGACTGCATGCTCAGCATGATCCGCGATCCAGGCCGACAAAATGGGAAAACAAAGGCGTGTTTTGCCGTCTGCACAATCCATTACCGTTCCTTCTCGCACAACCTGCTGTAATGGTGCCAGGACAAGATCGAAGACAGCCCGCAGGGTATCCGCATTTGTCTGCCGCAGGGCTTCGTTGGCACGGGCGGATTCGCCAGTGAACTTTGGGGGTACTGGAAGCAATGCCAGAAGCAGGATTGGCATCTTGGCAGGGCTGTTTCTCGTCCGCGAACGGAGATTGCCCATCGTCATGTATACTGGCCAGGCTTTCTTATCTCCTGAGAAATTGGTAAGGTGTGTCTGGTCAGACAATCCGATAATGGGAACGACGGTTGACCCGGCGGGCAAAGTTTTCTACCAAGGAACCGAATGGGCTGTTAGCACTGAAAACACCTCTCCCAAGACCTGTCAGGACCTATCTCATACCTGTATATCCCACCACCAGTCCACCGTATGCATTTCTGAATATAAGCGCTCCCCACTCAAATCATATTCGCGAATAGGTGCGTAAACTATATCCGAGCTATACGCTACCTGGCGGATCAGGTAGCGGACACACTGAATAATATTTCGATAATAGCAAGTTGTTGCATGTCGACCATCATCAATACTGGCTTCCGCCCACACCAAGTATTCACGAAATGGGTCCAGTGCGTCGAGGTGTTGTCGCAAGGTATAGGCGGACCGGAATGATCTGCTATTCGTACCGCCCCAACCTTGGGCAAAGTACGCGTTGATCTGTGACTTGGCTACCTTGCTCTGGACAAACCAGCTCGCCAAATTAAAGTCGTCTTCAGATGAGAAAGGGCTCCAAGGGTCATCGGTCATGGCCTTGTTGAGCTTTGCATAGCCAGCAACTTCGCCGAGAGGTCTGCCGGCACCGGAGAATAGTTTCTTGACCCGAAGGCCGCGCGCCGACCGGTCGGTGGAAGACGTCTTCTGTGTCTGAATCGTTGTGCATATCATCTATCTCACCACTTGTTGTATGGATATCGGCGATCTCGAGCCCGGGATCAGATTCGTAGTCTGAGTCGGTCATCTTTTCAAGTTCATCACGAACAAAAGTAGGTCGTGCCGTGGAGGAGGCTGCGTCCGCAATCGCATTAAGGGATAGAACGATATCAAGATGCATTGTGTGAAGGTGTTTTTCGTATGCAGCGGCTTGTTGATAACGTC
>Ga0307509_10002993_pt1 | contig 26447 bp, 26 predicted proteins | sample 10_EM_MG_FD_202245 | JGI IMG/M metagenome (GOLD analysis project Ga0307509, IMG submission 202245) | Populus trichocarpa ectomycorrhiza microbial communities from riparian zone in the Pacific Northwest, United States - 10_EM | ecosystem: Host-associated > Plants > Roots > Unclassified | place... | reverse complement strand
ACTGTCCAATAAAAGGGTAGTCTCCTGGGTCTCGTTTGCGCCTTTCCGCAGATGGAATAGTTACTGATCACTATTCTCTCAATTTCTTAGGAATTCCCGTCTTGTGCACGCCAAGACCATTCTTGCTTAATTCAGCTTAGCCTTCTGCACATCGAATGTAACAACCCTACGATAGGTAGCTACAATTACTACCACCTTAGCCCAAATGGTATATCAAGTGGTAACCAGAGGTGGTATGGTCTCATATACTTAGTATATATCTGGCCGGGTACTCTAGGAGGCAGGGTAACACTTCGGAAGTAAGTTCGCATAAAGTCAAGGAATTTAGGGGAACGTTACACGGCACTCCGAGACGACTTTGGTAGTCCACTGGAGGGCTGCCAAAGGGGCTAAAGGCATAAAAGGGCAAAGTTACCCTACCTTGGGAACTTGGTCATTATGCCCTTGGACCCCAGTTACCCTACTGTGGAGTCCAAGTTACCCTACCTTCACCGGCAAAGTCATCCTAGAACTTAGAGGTCGATTGCCTCACATTCTACTGGCTCTTAGATGTTTATGGGCGCACAGGCACCAGCGGGGGGAGGCCCCATGCTTGCGTAAGAGTGGTCCGAACATGCTATTGAACTTGGGCGGGTTTAGCTAACACCCCCCTCTGGCCCCAGCGTTGGGACGGCGCGTCATAGGCAGACGGCTGCATAGTTGCTCGTTTGCTAGTAAAAAGAGGTCATTGGAGCAGCTGCCGTAACACCGTATAAGTCGTCGCCGTCCGTCCGACCGAATGTCGTTCGCAGGATATATAAGGGGAGTATGGGTAACCGCCAAAATGGAGGTCACCCATATAGGGTGTCTCGGGCACCTAGGAGTCTATTCTAACCTACGGGTAGTAGGGTAGTCTTCCTAGTGGCACTCAGGTAGCCTCAGAAAGCCAGGGTGCTTTCGAGGCAAATACCTCAGTAACCAGCCCGGACCTTCTCCCCTTGATTTGTAGCATTACTATGGGTTGTTATTGGCCTCTAGAGGTAGGAGTCTTATCACGGTAGAGTATGTCCCGAAGGGTTGGCTATGGGTAGCGCCCACTTAGCCAACCATCGGCTACATCTCACCGGGGGAGCTTGCATGTCAATTTATCACATTGGATAGACGCGTAGATTAAATGATGGACTGCATAGCTTGTATAGACGAAACTACCACTGGGCCAGTGAGTCCACCACTTAGCTATTGACTCCGGTTGTTGTCATAACAGCTAGCCACTGGTATGACTTCGATAGGAACAGTTTTTCCACCTGCGGTTGTATTAGAGATGCATTGCAGAAACTCACATCCTATTGACGGAGTTATGTGTACCCGAGTTGGTCCGACACTTCCAGCTGGATAATTCCTGATGGAGGGTAGACCTCGGACAAACCCTGGGCAGGACAGGGTGCTCGCACAAGGTCGGAGTAGTGGTGAATGTCAAAGGCTTAAATCTGATATCTACTTAAGTTTAAGAGTTTGGCATTCTACTTCGATAACCAACTTTTCTCGAGAGAACTTATTGAGTGAAGCTTTCAGCTTAACGATATTAAGTTTTACCGTTTTAATTCTTTTGAATTATTTACCTCATCTTAATCTTTTACTTGGAGTGTTTGGTGCGGTCGCAACCTTAGAGTTCACCTCTCTATAGGGTGCCCCCGTTACATCTCATTTGCTCATTATTTTCACTTAGAATCTAGCAGGTTTATTAGAATGCCTCGTTCCACTACTGCCAAGTTCTGTACCGAGCACAACCTCAATTGTGCTGCTCGAAGAAAATACCACACAATTCACTAATTCATTGTCGAGAAGTGGCGGGATGTAACGACCCTACGATAGGTAGCTACAATAACTACCACCTCAGCTCAAATGACATACCAAGTGGTAATCAGAGGTGGTATGGTCTCATCTACTGAGTATATAAACAGCCGGTTAATCTAGGACACGGCCTAGGGGGTAGTGAGTAGCCTTGGGTACTTTAGGAGGTAGGGTAACCTTACGGGAGTAAGTTCGCATAAAGTCAAGGAATTTATGGGAAGATTACACGGCACTGGGAGACAACATTTGTAGTCGACTAGAGGACAGTCGAAGCGGTGAAAAGCATAAGAGGGGAAAGTTACCCTACCTTCAAAATTTGGCCATTATGCCCATGAACGCCAGTTAACCTACCGTGAGGTCCAAGTTACCCTACCTTCACCGGCAAAGTCATCCTAGAACTTAAAGGTCAATTGCCTCACATTCTAAGGGCTCTTAGATGTTCATTGGCGCACACACATCTACGCGGGAGGCTCTACGCTTGAGTAAGAGTGGTCCGAACATGTTATTGAACTAGGGCGGATTTTGCTAACACCCCACTCTGGCCCCAGCGTTGTGACGGTGCGTCATAGGGAGACGGCTGCATAGTTGCTCATTTGCTAGTAATAAGAGGTCATTGGAGCGGCTCCCGTAACACCGTATATGTTGTCGCCGTCCCTCCGACTGAATGTCGTTGGCAGTATATATAAAGGGGGTATGGGTAACTGCCCAAATGGGGGTCGCCCATATATGGTCATTCCAGCACCTAGGAGTCTATCTAAGCCTACGGGTAGAAGGGTAGTCTTCCTAGTGGTTGTCCGGTAGTCCAAGAAGTCCGGGGTGCTTTCAGGACAAATACCTTAGTAATCAGCCGGGATCTTCTCCCTTTGATTTGTAGCATTACTACAGGTTGTCAATGGACTCTACAGGTATGAGTCTTATCACGGTAGAGTATGTCCCGAGAGGCTGGCTATGGGTAGCGCCCACTTAGCCAACCATGGGCCACATCTCCCCGGGGGAGCTTGCATGTTAAATTATCACATTGGATAGTCGTGTAGATTAAATGATGGACTGCATAGCTTGTATAGACGAACCTACCACTGGGCCAGTGAGTCCACCATCTAGGTATTGACTCCGGTTGTTGGCATCACAGTTAGCCACTGGTGTGCCTTCGATAGGAAGAGTTTTTCCACCTGCGGTTGTATTGGAGATGCCTTGTAGAAACTCACATCCTATTGACGCAGTTAAGTATAGCCGAGTTGGTCCGACACTTCCGGCAGGATAATTCCTGATAGAGGGTAGACCTCGGACAAATCCTGAGCAGGACAGGGTGCTCGCACAAGGTCGGAGTACTGGTGAATGGCAATGACTTAAATCTGATATCTACTTACGTTAAGCGTTTGACATTTTACTTCGATAACCAACTTTCCTCGCGAGACCTTATTAAGTGAAGCTTTCAGCTTAACGATATTAAGTTTTACTGTTTTGATTGTTCTGAATTATTTTACCTCATCTTTATCTTCTACTTTCAGAGTTTGGTGCGGTCGCCACCTTAGAGTTCACCTCTCTATAGGATGCCCCCGTTACAGTATATTGTTAAGCGCACTCGCTTAACTCTCTTCTGAGAATTGTTGTGTTGGCCTACAGTTTAGACCTTGTTTGATTACGAGTCACTTCTCTGGTACAAGAAGCATCGGGTGGAAAGAACAATATCTTCAACTATGGCTGTGTTCCGCTTTCATTCTCGTCCGGAGCGTATGACTGGTATTGAGCGAGAAATATCTCGAACCGCTGCAAGAGCAGACCTGACAAGACTCGGTTGGCGGCCAATCGAGCAGCTCCTGACATATGACATTGAGAATGACCCTACCTTTGAGGAAGAGGTACCCCGTACTGTTAGGCAGATGGAGATTGAAGACCCTTCTGCCTTCCTGCAGAGTTTCACTCTTGACCCGTCAGTTGGAGAGAGGATACCCCAGAATAGACGGCTGAAGATGACTTTAGCTGATTTCACGAAAGATCTCATTGAACCTTATATACTTGAGGAAATAACAAGGCAGATGCAAGATGCAGAAAGCCTTCTCCTCAATGTCGCTGAAGAGCATCAGGGTGCATTTGAAACAGAGATTGTGGAAAACGCCAATCGTTGGATGGAATACCAGTGAAAGAACTTCCGCCAGTTAGCTATGTCCGATCAGATTATTCAGAAACGGGTTGAGGCCTTGGAGCAGGCCGCTGCCCAGAGGTACTCCATTGACACTGAGAATGACATGGTTATGAATGCTGCCCCTGCCCTCCTCTTGGCAATAGAACCCTCTCCTCATTACGCTGCTAAAGTTGCAGCTTACATGATTAATCATAAATATCAACCTTGGTTGAATGAGGTGGGCAGACAATTCATCGCACAGTAAGAGCAGCTTGCGGAATTGCAAAGGCAGGTGGCCGAAGCCCAGAAACGTCCAACGCCTCTCGAAGTGACCTTTAGTGAAGTTGTCCGTTCTCGGAGAACAACCCCTTCGGCAAAAAACCTAAGGCCATAGTCGCGTTCTCTCGGGATTACCAAGTCTAGCTCCATTTCGTCGGGGAAATCATCGAGACAGAATACTCCACAGCCGCCACCTCCGGAGGCTGTCCCCACAACCCCCTCTCCCTTACCATGATCGTCGACAGTACCTGCCCCTTTGGCAGTGGAAGAAAATACGCCGGGGATACCTATCGACCGAGAACGACCCTTTGCGGTAGGAGGGCAAACCCCTCTACCCACCACTCCACAAGTCCCAGGTGCCTTTGTTTCGGTAATAGCACTACCCGCACTAGCAACGCCTTTGGGTAATGTTGGACCTCCCAGTTTTGCCCGAAGGTCAAAGGCGCCAGCACCTACGGGTATTTATTGCCTTGACTGTAGGGTTGTGGCCGAAGCAAGCCATATTCGCTATGCGCATAGGTTTACATGTCTTAAGAGTGACTTGGAGGCGATCCAGATTTGGTCGAGACCTTTGAATGATGCTCCTTAGCCAAAGTCAAAACAGGACCGATGCGGGTACTGTCAGAGTGTGAGGCACACTAGGCATAGTGACTGCCCTCATTTTTTAAGAGACTATACGGTTAACACTCGTGCTGCTAGTCAACAACCTGCTCCCCCACCGTCTAGTCTAACCCATTACCTGAGAGAATGGACGAAGACGTGTCGGGCGAAGATGGTTTTAGTGTGTATGATTCCCCTAGGGGAGGCCCCAGTGGCAACGCTGGTGGCAGCGGAGGAAATCTTCCTCCCCGTGGTGGCAACGCTGAAGGCGGTGCTGACGCAGGTGATTCTGACTCCTCCTCAGATGGCGATTCTGACTCCTCCCTTCCCGATCCGCGGAAATTCCTAGGAAGACACAAGTCCCACTGGAATGATGCGAGGAAGGAAAAGTATCATAGGCAGTGTCAGGAGCTTGCTGAGCATCTTTGGAAACAATAGAAGGTTAAGAAGTCAGCGGATCGACCGAAGAAATCTGAGAAATTAGGTGTCGATCCGTTCAAAGGTGACTCTACCGATACTCAACGCTTCATACAGGATTGCGAAATCAAACTGGACTACTTTAGGGAATCCCTCCGCAAGGACTGGGATAGAGTCAGTTTGGTAATTCCCCTTCTCCAAGGTCCTGCCAAGAAATGCTACCAGAGTATACACCCTTACGTTAGTGAAGAGGGTGCCCGTCAATAAGGTATTCCCTTCGATCCGAAAAATGTCGTTCGCACTTGGGAAGGTTTTCGGCAACGCCTGGTGTCAAGTTTTGGTGGACATTCTGATCGGGATCGCGCTCTTAAGCAGTGGAATGATTTGACTATGAAGTCCGGTAAGATCGATGACTTCTGTGACAAGCTGATGAGACTGGCTTAAGAGTTGTGATATAGCGGCAATTTTGTCAAGGACAAAGCCAGCGTAGGTATAACTACAGAGCTTCGCAATGCATGGGCTTTGAAAACACTGCTTCCCGACGAATACGTCGACTATATCAATCTCATCCTTCAAACCGGCCATCAGTTGGAAGACGTTGCTTCCTTTAACCTTACGGTTACAAGGGAAAAACATCATTCCAAGCCGGAAAAGAGCGATGATAGGCAATTGTCCGCTAAAAGACAGCCAAAGGATAGGAAAGACTCGGGGCCACGGCAACAGAAACCCCGCAACCATGCATCTGGGTCGTCAAGACCTCAAGAAACAGAGCACACGAAAATGGATCGTGATATGCCTCAGACTCTGATTGACAAACGCAAAGGGTTGAATCAATGCTCTCAATGTGGACAAGCCGGTCAGTACTAGGCAAAGGGTCCTTCGGCTACTCCAGTTGTTGCGTCCTCTAGAATGAAGCGAAAACGAGGGGCCCGTGAAGCCGGATACGAAGCTACCCAAGTCCCGAAATGGAGACGCATTGAAGCCCCTCCTAAACCTGCTGTTAAGCAAGTTGTAGCTGAGGTTCGCTGATCACCACCCTCCAGATTTGGATATCTTGGAGATTGATAACGACATGGACGGCTAGGTAAGATCTATCCCAAGCGGTGATAGAAATGCAAAAGCTAACTCTACTCAAGAGCCGAGGAAGGCACATGAGATAGATAACAGAAACAAAGGAGTAATGTTCCCTACTAGGAGTACTACAAACTGAAACTAATATCTGGCTATAGGGATAGCGAGATCGGTTGGGTTTCTTTTGTTACATGGGGAATGGTTGCGGTACTTGGTTTTATGCTTTTGTTTTTTGTTTCTTATGTGATTTTGCGAAAATATTATTTGCTTATCTCATACTGTTCAAATTTTGGATTGAATTTGGGTGGGTTTTGTGTTGATTTCGTCAGGTTGGACTTGACTTAGCAATTGAATGTTATTTTGCAAGTTTACCTAAGCAGGGTTGAATACACGAAATCATGCTAGCGTGATAGTAGACAGCCAAGCTATTGAAACCCCGTAAAGTTTATCAAGTGATAAAGGCTACTCACAACCCGTTGTGGCCGCTCTTGTGTTGAAAGGCAAGTGATACTGACTAGCTACTGTAAAACCATACCAAATTCTTCTGAACATACTAACCGTAATGTTTAGGGACAAGAGACCCGATTAGCGGTTGAGACTTGCAGTCCCACCGCCGCAAACAAGATCCATTCATGTGAGAGTGTGTAACGACCCTACGATAGGTAGCTACAATGACTATCACCTTAGCCCAAAAGGTATACCAAGTGGTAACCAGAGGTAGTATGGTCTGATATACTTAGTATACAAACAGCTGGTCAGCCTAGGACATAGTAGAGTAGCCTTGGGCACTGTACGAGGCAGGGTAACCTTTCGGGAGTAAGTTCGCATAAAGTCAAGGAATTTATGAGAATGTTACACAGACCTCCGAGAGAACATTTGGTGTCGACAGAGGGACTGCCTGAGCGGTTAAAAGCATAAGAGGGCAAAGTTACCCTACCTTGGGAATATGACCTTTATGCCAATGGACCCCAGTTACCCTACTGTGGAGTCCAAGTTACCCTACCTTCACCGGCAAAGTCATCCTAGAACTTAGAGGTCGATTGCCTCACATTCTACGGGCTGTTAGATGTTCATGGGCGCATACGCATCTGCACGGGGAGACCCCACGCCTGAGTAATGGTGGCCCGAACATACTATTGAACTTGAGCGGGTTTAGCTAACACCCCCATCTGGCCCCAGCGTTGGAACGGCGCGTCATAGGCAGATGGCTGCATAGTTGCTCGTTTGCTAGTAAAAAGAGGTCATTGGAGCAGCTGTGGTAACACCGTATAAGTTGTCGCCGTTCGTCCGACCGAATGTCGTTCGCAGGATATATAAGGGGAGTATGGGTAACCGCCAAAATGGGGGTCACCCATATATGGTCTCTCGGGCACCTAGGAGTCTATTCTAACCTACGGGTAGTAGGGTAGTCTTCCTAGTGGTACTCAGGTAGTCTCAGAAGACCAGGGTGCATTCGAGACAAATACGTGAGTAACCAGCCCGGACCTTCTCCCCTTGATTTGTAACATTACTATGGGTTGTTATTGGACTCTAGAGGTATGAGTCTTATCACAGTAGAGTATGTCCCGAGACACTGGCTATGGGTAGCGCCCACTTGGCCAACAATCGGCTACATCTCACCGGGGGAGCTTGCATGTCAAATTATCACATTAGATACTCGCGTAGATTAAATGATGCACTGCATAGCTTGTATAGACGAAACTACCACTGGGCCAGTGAGTCCACCACCTAGGTATTGACTCCGGTTGTTGTCATCACTGTTAGCCACTGGCGTGCCTTCGATAGGAAGAGTTTTTCCACCTGCGGTTGTATTGGAGATGCATTGCAGAATCTCATGTCCTATTGACGGAGTTAAGTGTAGCCGAGTTAGTCCGACACTTCCGGCAGGATAATTCCTGATGGAGGGGAGACCTCGGACAAACTCTGCGCAGGACAGGGTGCTCGCACAAGGTCGGAGCAGTGGTGAATGTCCAAGGCTTAAATCTGATATCTACTTAAGTTTAAGCGTTTTGCATTCTACTTCGACAACCAACTTTTCCTCGAGAAAACTAAATTGAGTGAAGCTTCGAGCTTAACTATATTAAGTTTTACCGTTTGATTCTTCTGAATCATTTTACCTCATCTTTATCTTCTACTTTGAGTGTTTGGTGCGGTCGCAACCTTAGAGTTCACCTCTCTATAGGGTGCCCCCGTTACAGTGTGAGGCTTGAATGGAGCAACAATCAAGAGAGGCTAAGTAGCGAAGGCCTCTTGTTGTTAGACAGTCGCGCTACTGGGGCTGTATTAAGCAGCGATTGGGTTAACAATGCCCAAGTATCTTGTGTACGTCGGAAGGATCCGACACCTATTTTAGATGCTAGTGGCAATCATATTCCCGGCTCTAGTCTCCACTATACTACTACTGCAGATATGTACATAGGAGACCACATGACTAAAATGCGATTTGAAGTCCCAGATATGCCGGGAGGCAAGCTGGATGGTTATCTGCCAATGTCGTGGCTAAAAGACCACAACCCAGATATTAACTTGGAAAAGGGCAGTCTTAAGTGGCGCTCAGAGTATTGCAAGGCCCACTGCCTAAGAAAAGAAAGGTGCTTAGAGTTCATTACAGAAGAAGAACGCTTAGCCGAAGACCCAGACAATATCTTTGTGATGGGCATGGCCCTTTATACTGATGAAGACGGCGAGAACATCAAGATTAAGATTCTCCCTGAATATTGAGACTATGCAGATATATTCAGTCAAGAGAAAATCAATGCTTTACCTGAGCATAGTAAATATGATCATCGTATCGACTTGATTCCTGAGGCCAAATTACCACATGAGCCTATCTATCACTTCTCTAAGAAGGTATTAGACGCACTTAGGGATTATATTAAGGAAATGGAGGATCATGGAAAGATCAGAAGATCTTCTTCGCCAATAGTCGCTCCTATCCTATTTGTGCCTAAGCCTGATGGTACGCTACGTTATGCGTTGATTACCAAGAGTTGAATAAGATTACTGTTAAGAATAAGTATCTGTTGCACTTGATGAGAGAACTTTGAAGCAGGCTCGGTAAAGCCACTATCTTCACAAAATTGGATTTGAAGAATGGCTATTATCTTATCTGTATGGCGGAAGGTGAAGAATGAAACACCGCTTTTAAGAGCAGGTACGGTCTTTATGAGTACACTGTGATGCCCTTTTGGTTATGCAACGCACCATCAACATTTCAAAGTATGATCAATGATGTATTCCGTGACATGTTAGATGTCGGAGTCATCGCCTATATGGATGACATTCTGATCTATATAGAAATAGTTGAAGAACATGTCGGCCTGGTAAGGCAGTCATGGAAAGGCTGCGGAAGGCAGACCTTTGCATTAGCATTAAGAAGTCAAGCTTCAATCAACGGGAAGTAGAGTTCTTAGGGTATATAATATCTGATAAAGAAATCTCTATGACAAGTACAAAAGTTGAAGAGATCCGGGCATGGTCAACGCCTGAGAAGGTCGTCGATGTGCAAAGGTTTATTGGCTTTGCTAACTTCTATTGTCGGTTCATTAAAGGTTTTAGCAATATAGCCAAACCATTAACGGACTTGACAAAGAAAGGTATCAAAAGGACGTGGACGCCTTCATGTCAGGATGCTTTTGACACATTGAAGGATATGTTTACAACGGGTCCAATTCTGACACACTTTGATGACACTCGTCCAACTAAGTTGGAAACCGACACTAGTGACTTTGTATTAGGGGCCGTACTATCTCAACTCTGTCAAGATGAGAAATGGCATCCTGTAGCATTTCATAGTAGAAAACTCTTGCCAGCAGAGATAAATTATGACGTCCATGATAAGTAAATGGCCGCAATAGTGGCAGTCTTTAAAGAATGGGCATATATATTGATGTCGGTGGATGATCAGATTTTGGTTTACACTGATCAGAAGAATTTCGAGTACTTTAATACTACAAAGACTCTAAACTATAGAAAAGATCGCTGGGCAGAATTTCTGCAACCGCTCAATTTTAAGGTTATTTATAGAGAAGGACGGTTAAATGAAAAGGCGGATGCTTTAGCGAGGCGTAGGGACTACCGCCCTGAAGGGGGGAGTGATTCCGAACCTTTTACATTTTTTCACCCAGGACAGTATATGGGAGAGGAGCCCGTCATCTTGCGACCACAGCTGTTGCAGACTTGCCAAGGTTTTCGGTTGCAGACAACATTTCACGAGGCTCTTATGAAGGCAGCCGATAGTGATCACACCTATATAGCAACGCTAAAGGCACCCATCAAAGGCGATAGTAAGGTTGATACAAATTTTAGTATCGAAAAGGATTTGCTCCTATATAAGAATAGATGTTCTATTCCAAAGGATGAAGGTCTAAGGCGAACAATCATGGAGGCAGAAAATGATTCAAAGATTGCTTGACACTTCGGAACATACAAGACCATTGGTAGGGTTAGGGCTAACTTCTATTGGCCAAAAATGGATGAAAACATTACCGAGTACGTTCGCTCTTGCGATGTATATCAACGTAATAAAGTCATTCAGTATAAGAAGTATGGACTCCTAGAACCCTTAGAAGTTCCATTGAGGCCATGGACAGCAATATCCATGGACTTCATTGTGGGGCTACCAAAGGCTAACGGGTATACAAAGATATGGGTCATTGTAGACAGGTTCTCCATAATGGCACATTTCATACCGTTACGGACCGAGGAGCATATTATGGAACTGGCCTTGACGTTTGTGAAAGAATTCAGGCGCCTCCATGGACTCCCAGAATCGATTGTCTCTGCCCGAGATACCTGATTCACGTCTAAGCATTTGACAAGCCTGATGCAACTATTGCAAGTAAAGCTAAACCTCTCTACCGCATTCGACCCACAGAGCGAAGGGCAAACTAAAAGGGTAAATCAAATACTAGAACAATATCCAAGAAGTTATTGTTCATATCAGCACGATGATTGGGTATCACCGTTACCCTTTGCGGAGCATGCGTATATTACTTGAATGTCGGAATCCACAAAGGCAAGTTCCTTTGAAATAAATTACGGGTTCTCCCCACAGACTCAGTGGTCGGGGATTGTGTCATATAACAAAGGAATTCACCCACACAGCGAGCGTGTTGTGAAGGATTGGGAAGGCACATGGCAAGAGATCCGAGAGACAATACAGCAGTCACCGGAAAGACAACGGAAATGGCATGATCCAAAGAGACAGCCAGCTCCGGAATATGTCACATTAGAAGATGTCATACAAGGCAGAGCTAAAAAAGCGGATAGGGTAATGCTGAACCGCAAGAATGTCTGTAGAAAAAGGCCTATCGAAAAACTAGACTATAAGATGTTTGGACCCTGGATTGTCAAACGAAAAGTGGGGTCTAGGGCGTATGAGAGTGAGCTGCCGGAAAGATGGGACATCCATCCTGTATTGCATGTTACTCTGTTGGAACCAAATGGTGAGGATCATGTGGGTAGGTCTCAAAAGATAATTTCAACACCTGACATAATGGATAATGAGCCTAGCTATGTCTTATCAGAAGTGCTTGATAGCCGATGGTATGGGAATCCTAAGTCAAAGTTTCCACACCGCTTTGTGCAATATATGGTCGCTTGGGAAGGGTATGGTCCGGAAGAGAACTCTAGGGAACCATTCGAGATGTTAGAAGATATCGCAATGCAAGCATTGCAACAGTTCCATGAGAGGTATAGGTCTAAACCTAAAGACTATAGGGTTATAGACAATCCAAACAGTGGGAAGAAGAGATGACGTTAACGGTCTGAGGACAGACCAAGAGAAGAGGGGAGTAGTGTAACGACCCTGCAATAGGTAGCTACAATAACTACCACCTTAGCCCAAATGGTATACCAAGTGGTAACCGAAGGTGGTATAGTCTAATATACTTAGTATATATCTAGCCGGTTAACCTAGGACACGGCCTATGGGATAGTGAGTAGCCTTGGGTACTCTAGGAGGCAGGGTAACCTTTCGGAAGTAAGTTCGCATAAAGTCAAGGACTTTATGGGAATCTTAGACGGCACTCCGAGACGACTTTAGTAGTCGACAGGAGGACTGTCGAAGCGGTTAAAGGCATAGGAGGGCAAAGTTACCCTACCTTTGGAATTTGGCCATTATGCTCATGGACCCCAGTTACCCTACTGTGAGGTCCAAGTTACCCTACCTTCACCGGCAAAGTCATCCTAGAACTTAGAGGTCAGTTGCCTCACATTCTATGGGTCTCAAAGGTTCATGGGCGGACACGCATCTACGCGGGAGGCCTCACGCTTCATTAAGAGTGGTCCGAAAATGCTATTAAACTTGGGCAGGTTTAGCTAACACCCCCCTCTGGCCCCAGCGTTGGGACGGCGCGTCATAGGCGGACGGCTGCATAGTTGTTCGTTTGCGAGTAAAAAGAGGTCATTGGAGTGGCTGCGGTAACACCGTATACGTCGTCGCCGTCCGTCAGACGGAATGTCGTTCGCAGTATATATAAAGGGAATATGGGTAACTGCCAAAATGGGGGTCGCCCATATATGCTCTCTCCGGCACCTACGAGTCTATCTAAGCCTATGGGTAGTAGGGTACTCTTCTGAGTGGTACTCAGGTAGTCAAACAAGGCCTGGGTGCTTTCGGGACAAATACCTCTGGAACCAGCTGTGACCTTCTCCCCTTGATTTGTAGCATTACTACGGGTTGTCAATGGACTCTAGAGGTATTAGTCTTATCACGGTAGAGCATGTCCCGAGAGGCTGGCTATGGGTAGCGCCCACTTAGCCAATTATCGGCTACATCTCACCGGGGGAGCTTGCATGTCAAATTATCACATTGGATAGTGGTGTAGATTAAATGAATGACTGCATTGTTTGTATAGACGAAGCTACCACGGGGCCAGTGAGTCCACCACCTAGGTATTGACTCCGGTTGTTGTCATCACAGTTAGCCACTGGCGTGTCTTCGATAGGAAGCGTTTTTCCACCTGCGGTTGTATGGGAGATGCATTGCAGAAACTCAAATCCTATTGACGCAGTTAAGTTTACCCGAGTTGGTCCGACACTTCCGGCAGCATAATTCCTGATGGGGGGTAGACCTCGGACAAACCCTGAGCAGGACAGGGTGCTCGTAAAAGGTCGGAGTAGTGGTGAATGGCAAAGGCTTAAATCTGATATCTACTTAAGTTTAAGCGTTTGGCATTCTACTTCGATAACCAACTTTCCTCGCGAGAACTTATTAATTGAAGCTTTCAGCTTAACGATATTAAGTCTTACCGTTTTGATTCTTCTCAATTATTTTACCTCATCCTTATCTTCTACTTTGAGCGTTTGGTGCAGTCGCAACCTTAGAGTTCACCTCTCTATAGGGTGCCACCATTACAGTGCGACTGTACCAATAACAATTATTGAGACATCGGGTGCCATTGCTGGGCAGGCTCGCCTGCTCCAATTGGTTATACATGGCCATGCAACTTCAAATAAGAGTTGGCTGGCGATCCATCAGCACTACACTTTGCAGGAGCCCGGCCAAGCTGCCAGTCGGTAGGTAGAGGACAGCGAGCATACCCTGCAGTTCATTGATATTCTTCGTGATATTAAAGCCATCAATGTCATTCCTGATACTGGTGACCAGAGCAAATTGATCGAAGACAGTCAAGTTAATGACCTGCTTAGTATCTCCAATTTGCACTACTCTCACTGTTGCTTGCTTGTTCCACGGAGCAGCTGTTGCCTTACCTGGCAGTGGCGACCCTCTATGTCCAAATACTCCTCTTGCTGGGCACAATTTGGGGTATCTCAATGTGGACCAATTGGATGTCACCCAGTCCTAGGCCAAGCCAGATTCCACCTGTCATGTGCCGGACAATTTTGGGTACCGTGCATAGCATTGAAAGGCCTTTCACAGATCTGATGCAGGCTGGTAGAAGATAATTCAGAGCAATGATAGCAAGGTCATTATGTACCCGGATCACTCCTGGGAGGTAATATCCCCCACCTGTATGAAGAAATGTAACGACCCTACAATAGGTAGCTACAATAACTACCACCATTATCCAAATGATATATCAAGTGGTAACCGAATATGGTATGGTCTAGTATAATGTAGCGCAGGGGGTTCCCGCTCAGGACGCGGATCCCGCTCGGCCCCCATATCGCGCAATCCCGTCTCTTACATACATTAATCCGATGATCTTAAACGCCGAGAAGACCTCCGAATCTTTTGTTGTACATTCCTACCATCAATCCCAACCGCCTCTCCTGTATCATCCTCCTGTATGCCCCGAGTATTGGTGCTATGAGTGCCATGTAGTGCCCGGGAGGGTCCCTTATAGACACTACCATCACTATCACCACCATCCTCCCAGTCTGTAGACTCCTCCCCAGACCTGATAGTAGGAATAATATCCTCGGACGTGAGCGGAACCTTCTTTTTGCTTTTGGGAATTGGCTTGGATGGCTGGCTAGTGAGAGACAAAGAATCTAAGGCTTTGGTAAGCTTGCGTGCCTGTTTCGCAGCCTTTTCTGCATCAAGTCGCTCCCGATTCTCCCGAAGGTGCAATACAGTTTCCGTAGTCACAACTGTAGCTGCCGTGAGCTTTCTACGATCAGAGGTTTTGACCCGCTGACTCTTGCCCACCAGCTCACGATACTGCTTGTGGCTCTCTTCCTCTAACGCCTTATCGGCGATTGCTTGCTGGAAACCCTCCGAGAGGCCAGCCAAAAGCTCTTTAAGCTTTTTCGAACTGGGGGTATTGCGGGAAACTAAGGCGATTGCTCTCCAGGTATGACGACTGACAGCTCTTGGTGTTTTAGGAACTCGGTTGACGGTGGGGATGGAGTTGGGGGGTCTATGGTGTGAGACATCTTTGGAATCCACCCGTGTCTCGGATTTTTGGACCCGCCGTGGGTTAAAAGGAATAGCGCCGGCAGTCTCCCAAGCGCTAAGGATATTTTTTTTTGTGAAGGCAAGCTGCCGAGCGGGCATAAGAACTCTAAAATTTAATTAGATTAGTGCTGCCTGTAGAAAAGCCTGTATAATATCAATAGATTCTTACGGAAGAAAGTCTCCTTTAGTAAAGCAAGGGCCATGGTTTCCACGACGCATCCACTCATCAAGCCCATTAGAGTAATAGCGCTGAAGTGGAGAGAACAGGCCAACATCCAATGGCTGTAAAAGGTGTGTGGAATGCGCAGGAAGGCATAGTGGAATTATTTTATTCGATAGACAGTAGTTAAAAAACTCCCAGTTGAAGTGTGAAGCATGCCCATCGAGCAGCAAGAGTCGATAACCATTCCCCGCTCTAATTTTCTTGTTATATGATATTAGCTTTTTGAATGTTAAAGCAACTCATTCACGCTCTAGAAGGATACTCAATATTGCTTACTTTTCTCTTGTCTCCAAATCAAAGGTTTCTTTCAGCCAAATTAGACCTGTCCTCTCCATATTCCATCCCGTTTCAGAAATACCAAAGCTAGCCAAGTCTTTTTTTTTCAATCCAGCATACCAGCCCATATAGTGAGCCGTACCCTTATTGATAATCATTGGCCTAAGTACCTCTCCATCCCCACTTACTGTTTCAACAACAGTAACCCACTCCCGGATGCCATCCTGAGTTAGTTTTGGAGATCGTCTTCCCAGCTTGCAGATAACTTTACACCGAAGAGCGACCCCCATCATGAATCCTTTTTCATCCATGTTGTACATATTGCATGGCTCAATCTCATAGAAGCTAAGAGTCTTCTTTAACTATTGTATATATTATTTTAGCAGAGTCCTTACTAGTAGTACATAGATACAAAATTTAGCTACCTTTTGGAAATAGTCTTTAATTACTCGTGGATCATCAGCACGGGCTCTCTGGCGATCCAAACAACTACTTAATTTTGAGGCAAGCATAGGATTGCGGTTAAGAAACCTGGTAAGCCAGTGCTTTCCTAATGTATGAGTATTTACTCGCCTCCGTAACAGAGCCTGCGCCATAGACTTAACAACCTCCAAGCGGGGCGGGTGTCCCCACTCATCTAGCTTCTCACACCAGCGAACCATCGAGTTCTCTTCAAACTCAGTCAATACCTGCATCCCACGGTGGCCTCCAACGCGGTCCTGTACCCCAGCTATCCTTCCCCGGAGAGTTGAGTAGGGGATCCCATACTGCTCGGCAGTGGCACGAATAGACAGGCGATCGCAATCCCGATATGCTATCAGGGCCTTCCGGATATTTTCTTCCTTTGAATCAGGTTGGCGTTCATTTAGGCGAGGCATTATGTAGTACAATGTAATTCTAGCAAGAATTTCTTCGCTTCCACAGCGATTTATTCACAGAGCGGGGTAGCCTCTTGGCGCCGAGCGGGATCCCTGTCATGAGTGGGATCCCCGTACGATACGTTACTTAGTATAGAAGAATGCTGGTTCGCCTAGGGCGAGTCCCAGGAAACAGTAGAGTAGCCTTAGGTACCATACAAGGCACGGTAACATCTCGGGAAAATGTTCGCATAAGGTCAAGGGCATTATGTCAATATTACACGGATCGCTGAACGGACTTTTATGGTCAACAGGAGGACTTCCGGAGCGGTTAAAGGCATAAGAGGACAAAGTTACCCTATCTTCAGAATTTGGCCATTATGCCCCTGGGACTCAGTATCCTACTGAAGTATCCAAGTTACCCTACTTTGACCGGCAAAGTCAGCCCAGAACTTAGAGGTCGATTGCCTCATATTCTATGGACTCTTAGATGTTCATGTATCAGCAAAAGATTGTCTGGTGTCAGATACGCCGGCGTCACGTCTGGATGTATCTGACATCGTTTTTGCGTCCAGTCCGTCCTGTGCGTCCTGGCGCCATTTAAGGATACACTGTGGCTCTGGATGCAACACCGCACATTAGTGGTCTCAAACTGCACTCTTGATGCTGTTTTGCTTCGGTCCATGTCCTGACAGTATCTGTCTTGCGTACCTTATCCTGATGCCTCTAGGACAGGGCTTGATTTCCAGTCATCTCGGGGCGTGCTCGGGACGTCTGTATTGCGAACTAGACAGAGCTCTCAAAATATATCGCATCTAGCTACCTGTTTTGTGCACGCGTGACAGTTTGAATATGATTATTTTTATTGATCAAGTAGTGTATCTATTTGTATCTATGGGGCGGGGTTGGCGTAGCCCTCGGCAATATCAATTTTGAGTATGTGTATATATTCACACATCTCGATGTCCGTCTAGTCAAAGCCACACATCTCAATGTACCTCTATTCACATGTCTCCTTGTCCGTCTTCAAGACGGGGGTGTGTGCTTTCAATAGATCTCGTTGAACGCCCTTAGATCTATACGGTTGTTCAAAAGCCAGGGACAGGCGGTCTCCGCTATGAGATGCGCCAAGTTCAGGATTGTCCAGATATCGACAATGGTGAACTCCCAGACAAAGTCGCTCAGCTGAACTGTAACAAGGCCATATATGTCCGAAGGACATCCTTGGTGCACCACACTTATATATTGAACAGCAGTGAGTCGGTAAACAGTATCTTGCTTTGTGTAGTCTCTGATTTTGAATAGAGCCAGAAGCCTGGCTGGGAGACGACCTCAGAGCGCGTGATACATATCCTTGTCAGCTGTCTGTATCCAAACACAATGATTTCTACTCGCGTGGTTACAGAAGAGCCCAGATCCTGTGCATCGAGCCCTGTGTATGTCGTCAATATCAGATTCTTGGAATGCAAGTACCGGGATTTCGAGTTGCATCAGGAGTTCAATCGGTAGTGTGCGCAAGATCCATGTGTCTTCGGGGAGTCTTTGCCGGTGGGCAAGGTTCAGTCGGCTATATGGTATCAATTTTTGACAAAGTGTCTCTGTGGGTATATCGCATACTATGCCGAAATCAATTACGTGGCGGATATCTCCACGACGGCCTTTCAGAACCCTACCACTTGAGGGTGGTTGTTGTAATATTCTCGTTTTCTCAAGATGATTGAGTACCTCAGCTGCTAGTTCTACGCCTGTATCGCGAAGGAATTCTAGGTTCAGAAGTCTCATTCAGATGGCATGCTGTCGCCCATAGCTGTTCTGTATCTGTCGGGGTGCATCAATTTTATTTGAACGTCAACAACTGTCTTTGATTTGCTCATTGTGTGCAAGCTCTCCAAACTCAGTAGAATACATCAGAATGTTACCAAACTAGTAGGTGTCATCGGGAAAGTGGCTAATCAGATGCATCTTAATAAAGTTGAAATTAGATTCCGCATGTATCAATTGCATCAGTTGGTGGTTCTCTTCTTCACGGTCTTCGTCGCGCACCCATCGCCTTTTTCATTGTGTGACTGACTGGTTTAACTGGTTGTGCTCCCGGCTAGCTCTCTACGCAATTCATCTGCCTTGCCCTGTGTCCATTTGGATACCCAAAATTCCAAAAAGATGTCTTTCTTTTCATGCAATCTCGTTGCATATTCTTCCACATATTCTATGGTCTCAGATGGGTGGCTTCGATATTGTGCCATCATAGTAAAGTCCAGCAGCGATCCGACACAGGTGAGCGCATGTCTGAAAGGTTGTACCTGAGTACTATCAGGCCGCCTTAATACCACGGCGAGAACTCCAAATAGGCAACGCCTAAGATTCGTCATCTCTTTACCATGCCACTGTGTGACCTCCCGATAGGCCTTTTTTGGGACATAGAATCTACGGTAGGGGGGCAAAGCTTTCCAGGGATTGTCAAACGCTTGTTGTCGGGCATGTTCCTTGAGAAATCCTTGTATCCAGTCCATCCTATGCTTCAAGAGTCCTAAATAAACTGTATGTAGCATATGCGGCTTGTGCAGAGGTGGTGGCGAAACTCTGGGAAGCCCGTGAAAAACCTTTTCCCCAATCTTGATACCAAGTCTTTCAAGTCTATCCCTGCAAGGTTCAATCTCGGTGTGGTAGGTCTCATTTTTTTTCGTTGGTAACGGTCATATCTGGTGTAATCTCTAGCACGATGACGTACAGAAGGAATTCCGAGATCTTCGGTTAGGACCTCGCATTTGGGACTGGCGTTGGATTTGATTCTGTGGAGCAAATCATTTTCCATATGGTCGGTGATCCAGCCTGACAAGATTGGGAAGCATCTCCGGATCTTGCCGTCTGCACAATCTATTGGTACGCCTTCAAGAGCCGTGGCTTTCACTGGTTCAAAGATGAGTTGGAAGACACCTTGCAGTATGTCGACATTGATCCGTCTTTGGAGTTTATTAGTTGACGAGATACCGGCAAGTTTCGGGATAACTGGCAGAAGTCCAAGAAGAAGAACTGCGAGCGATCCTGGTCTATTACGTCTGGTCGATGGAAGATTTCTGATTGAAATATAGACATGCTATGCTTTCTTGTCACCGGAAAGGTTTATGAGATGCGTCTCTCCAACATCCCCATGATAAGAACAAGAGTGGCCCCCTTTGGGAGCATTTCCTATAAAACGTCAGGAAAGTTTCACTTCAAAGAGGATAGGAGAGTCTACATAAACGTCCCACTACCAGTCGGCAGTATGCACTTCTGAAAATATTCTCTGTCCGTGCTGGTCCTATTCATGGCGCAGCGCATAGACCAAATCATCTCAATAGCTAATCAGAAGAAGAAGATATCTGATGCAGTCTAAGATATTACGATAGAAGAAGGGTAATGTTCTCTCATTGTCCTTGACTTTTCCTTCAAACCATTGTAGATACTGGCCATAAGGATCTAGGTGCCCTAGATGATTCTCGAACGTATGCAAGGAGCTGTAGCCAACTGATGCCGAGTCCCCAAGTTGATTTGTAAAGTAATCGTTGATTCATGATTTTAGTACATTACTTTAAATGAACCATCACGGAAGTTTGAAGCCTTGTCTACTTGTAAATGGCGGCCATGGGTTCTCGCACAGATCACTGTTATCTTCCTGATACCCTTGGACATCTCCAATAGCTTGCCCAGCGTGTGGATAATGGCCCGGTTGGGCTCCCTCCGAGGTGTGTTCGTTGGGCCCTTCCGTATTAGATTGTTCATAGGCATATTTGGGTTCGCGTCACCTTCATATGCGGCAGGATGATTGCCCAGTTTGGATTCGTAGTCTGAATTGGGGCCCATGCTTAGATAGTTGGTGTTATATATATCTCGTTCAGAGTCGTTTATGAGGTTCCCAGTAGTGGATGTGAGTACGATATCGGGAATGGCGTGTGCTATTCTTAGATGCTTCTCGTATCCGCCAGAAAGAACATACCTTCAGTGACAAAATAAACATTTGACGGGTATCGTAGATTTCAAATGTGTCGATATGGGGCGCGGAAGAAGGGTGTATTGCAATGTTTTCCGGATGTTAACCCGGGTTGGTGAGATGTGGATGCAAGGGCTACACAAACATTGCTCTATCACCAGAGGTTGATCAGGTTTAGGGTCATGGCTCGCGAGGTCACCTGGTGTTAACTGTTTATCATTTGGTGTCGGACTTGTAACAACATCAGCAAAACAACTAGCTTGTGTCCTGTGCGTCCTGTGTGTCTGACGCATCTGACGCACAGAACGTCAATCGCGAATTAGGACTCCATGTCGATCCGACGTTGCATCCTGATTTGCCATTGTTTCCACCCTGAATCCTGACATCACCCGGGCACAGACCTCTTCGCCCTGTGCGTCCTGACAGCGTCTAGTGCCCTGCTGCCGCGTCCTGACAGCGTCTGGTGCTCAGGGCTGTCGTCCTGGCGACCCATTATTACCCCTACGTAATTCCCACATCGTCTGATACGGTCCTCTTGTATCCTGACGCCGGATCTCTCTCCCGTAGTCAGGGCTTCTTTCATCTGGCCACATCCAGTTCAGGTATCTCGGCTCTGTGGTCCTGCATCATAATCTCACGATCCTGATCTATCATCTCCAGATGCATGATGACTTCTTCCAGATTTTACTCCAAATACAGTGCCTCCCCTGATTCTTACACATGACATGTTTAGACCATCTGCGCTGCGATATCCTGACTCTGGTATCGTGTTCTGGCGCCCGATAAACTACTTCTGACAATATGGCAATGTCTCCCGGAATGCATTTTCTTTCGCACCTCACGCTCTGGCGATGAGCTCTACTATTTCCACTTTTGGTTCTGTCTTCTTAGGAATACGAAATAATTATTACTATATCTTACTCTACAAACACACCATTTGCTATGTACCCTCTCATACGCTTACCCCATTTCCCTCCTCCACCTTTCCTGGGTCACTTTGAACTGTTTCCTCGAGTTCTGGTTCCAAGATCTCAAGACTCAGAGATAGCTGACACGACGGAGTTGGGCTCACTGCGGCATCCAACGTTAGCCCCACGGGCTCCTCTGGTGAAGAGTCCGGAGTCAGAGGATCCGAATCTAGATATCTAAGAAGGCCTGCTGCTGACGCGGCGCCGAAAGCGAAAGACGCTTCTGCCGTCTGGGAACTGTTTTGGCTCTCCGGTCGAGGCTCAAGATGCAGGTTATTCGGAGTTTGACTCCGTGGTGTTGTCCATCGCTGAAGGTTGGTCGAACTTTCACCCTCTAGTTCTGATGCCACAGCAGCCCAATCGTCCGTGAAACCTTCGCGGCGATCATGTCGGACTCCATACTCTCGCTCCATCTTTCCACGGATGGTCCCACCAATTTTGTCCTGAATCAGAGTTTGAACCGAGTTGGAGCATGATGCCGACGTTTGCCTTTGGCACGCAAAAAGATCTTAAATGGTTGCCGTTAGGTTAGTCTTCTCGGGAAAGAGAAAGGTCAGGGTTCTGGCTCACCTCCAGCGGCTTCAGGCTTCAAGTCACCCTGATCCTTATATACTCCTGTCTGCCATGCACTGCAAGCCTGGCAGATTATCGCACACGTTAAGCAAATCATGATACCGTTGATACGCCCAAGAAATGCTGGATCAAGAATCCCATGCATTCTCCTACCCTCTAAGGACTTTCCCCATATGGCCTCCGGAATCTGGGGTGCCAGGAATTGATTTGTAATTTTCTGCGTCAAGTTCACTCTGATTTGTTGCAAGAGCATAGGTCGCATAATTAATACAAGCAAAAACGCACCTCATATCCTCTCGGGGAGCACATAAATCTATCGTTTTCCAGCCGGTAGTCCACCCGGCGCGCAATTGCTGTTGGGTCTTCCGGGAGATCGTACAATGTTATGATCTCATGCTTTACGTGGTAGACCAACTGGGATCTTACCCCCGAGTGTCTTTAGCGTATCTGGAGAGGTTAGTACTAGTCCAGATGTCTAAAAGATTCTTCTAAAATCGGTTGATGTCTACTTACCAATTTTACGCTTTCCTCAGATGCTTCTATATTCCCTGCATTGGATATGTGATTGAGCGCCTCAAGTCATTCACGGTGAACCTGAGTGGTTAATGCAACTGGTCCCGGGAGTGGTTCATCAAAAAGGGTATATAGGAGAATAAGTCCCTTGGCCCGTGCTACGACGGCTCCCTCTACTCCCATAGCTGTATTGCGCCGTGAGTTATTCTCAGGCCATATGTGCTCATGGCCCGGCATGCCCTGTCCGCCCCGAAAACTTGAGCGTCGGACTGCTGACGTTGTGACTGTGTTTGTAGCCATCGATGAATAATGCGATACACCGGATGTCGAGATCGTCGGTGGAATGTATGCACTACTTCGTATTATACGTGCTCGTGCAGCAGGGGTACGCTTGACGATTGCGGCTTCCTGCGATCTGGAGGTGGTCTAAATTGGGACAGTCAATACCGTGTTGTTGGTTCGTTTCGCCCCGGCTCGTGATTGATGACATGTTATTGATCTAGTGCTATCCGCATTATCATTCTCATCTGTGTCTGGCTCTGTGTCCAATTCGGTTTGATCAGATATGTGAGAGTTTTGGTACTCATCGCTGCTATCATCGCTGAGATGAAAGATTTCTGTTATTTGTTGTCCATCCTCATCCTGATCGGCCTGGTGATCGTTATACACCACTGTGTGTAAAGTGTCCCTTCGGGGGCGCTTGGCTGGTCGTGCCAGAAGACGTCCTACGATCCATGGTGGGGAAGATTTCCGAGCCCCTGAATGTGCACTGTGAGTGCTGCCTGATTGTGTCAGGTGTGTTCCTGATCTACCTGCTTTATCGACTGGTACAACGTTGCGCCTACCTCGGTTCTGATTGGCTACCCGTGCCGGGGGTTGGCTGCATGAATTGGCTTGTAGTTGTTTATACATGTTTGAATGCTGGATGTTTGATAAAGGTATAGGATAGGAATTGGGATGTATGAAAAAGTGATATATTGGGTGGTAAAGATGAAGAGTGTGTTGTTTTGTTGAGTAGGACACGTCTGGTCTTATACGCTAAGAGTTAGGGGGTAGGTGGGGCGGGTTGAGCATCACATATGATCACTCGTTAATGAAAAAGACTACTTGGCTGCAAAAAGGCGTTTTTCTGCTTGATCATCATTAAGTTAATACTCTGGACGAGCTCATGTATGATGTTCGTCTAGACTCTGGTATGAACCAGTTCGACGGAATGCGGGCGTCGCTAATATACGAGGCATCGTCGATGTCGGAGCCTAAGCAAAAACTAGCCACAATCAGTATCGCTTAGCGACACCAATTCTAGCAAGACACACGCCACGCTAAAAGCAGTTTAGATTTATCGATCTTAATCTCCGGACGTTGATTCAACACCATTGAACTTCGAGCTATCAGTTTTCACGTCATGCATCCTCGCTAATTGTCTAGTTCTATTGGCCATCGCCTGCCGCGTTATGGACAGACTATCCAAGGTGTGCCCAATCGGGAAAAACATATTAGACATTAGCTCAAGGGGAAGTAAGGTCAAGAAGCTGATGCAAGGGCGGGCTCCGGTATCATTAATTGTGTTCTATCTGATACTAGCTACCAACAAGAAGCAGAAAAGAAATTCATGACACCAAAGGGAAAACAACATCTAGTAAACAGTAAGGTTGTTTGGGTAAAAATGAAAAAGAAATTACTCAAAAAAGTAGTGAATCTCGTTGTATTTGCTGCAGGTGCTGCGTCTTGCTGAACGGTGCACCTGAGGAGTAGATAGGGGGTTGTTTGAGGCAAGCGGAGAACTACAGTTTTGAGATCCGTGTACCGGGTGTGTCACTGGAGCTGGTGGCTGGGTCGGGGACTCATTGATTGTGGCTGGCGGGTGTTCAGGTAGTGGAGAGGGATGTTCCATTGGTCTCTCTGGAGTTGTAAGATCGAGCCCAGCATGTGGAGCTGCGGGAGGCGTGAGTGGAAGTGGGTTGCAAATCATAGATAGACTGGCAGGAGGTGTGTCCTCGGCACCATCGTGTCCTTGATGCCTCCAAGATACAGCTCCTGCGTTTGCCAGCCAATCAAGCATCCACGGGTGCTCCTTCGCCATTTCGCGAAGCGCTCCAAGTTTCTCCAACTCAGAAGGCCCAGAAGGGCGTGAAGAGTGCAACCCCGACGCTGTCGGAAATGGATTAGAGCGTGCCGGTACTTCCCTTTGCGATGGAATGTTCCGCCGGCGTGTTGAGGGGCCCAGATCTCCAAGTGCCTGGAGATTCTTCTGTATTTAGCTATTCCATTTTAATGTGAAGGATAATGATAGATGAATGATGCTGTGGATTAGATACTTACATCACCGTCATCCACATAGATCACCCCAGCGCCATGAGGTGCCCGAGTTTCCTCCTCTGGCTCGGCCTCTAGCCATTCCTCGTCGTCAACAGACTCTTCATACTGCATTTCCCTCACAGAGTCTTCTCCTCCAGCCACCTCATCCCAGACATCGCGGTCAAAAAATGGATACCTCCCATTTGGAGGGTCGGGGGTTTCTTCCAGGTCCTCTCCATCTTCACGACGTGACTTGAGAACCATTAGGTCCAGGGGATCGTGGCCTTGGTTAGTGAGGAACCCGCACGAATGTCGTCATTTCTGTTGACAAATATGAGCTGGCATAGGGGGAGTGGATCATCCGGCTTCTGACGTAGCATGGCGGCACCTTCTCGTGTCACACCAATTAGATAGTGGGGGTATCGAATTTCCTCTTGAACGTCTTGCCCTCTTACTACCCGGAGCAAATGCATGATGCTCGGTGTAGTCAGAACCCCCCAGGCAATTCCCCTGTCAGAGTCTTTTACAAACTATGGGTGGCTGAGGAACGCATGCACGGTAGGCAGCACACCAGTCCTTCAAATAATATGCATTCTCAAAGGACACGGGGAAAATGGGGAGTGCCAATCTGAGTAAGGCACGGGGATCTGCTCTCAGTCAACAGCTAACGGAATAAATATTCTTAATACTTACTTGGAGGTTCCGCAACGTCGCCACGAAGATCCCGCCCAGCTTTTTGGCGCTCATTCAACGTCTGCAGTTTCTTGGCTAAATGTTTAACCAGAATATTGAGATGACAGATGAACTCTCCAACATCATCCGGGTGGTGCGGGCTTTTGATGAGCTCAATACGCTCCTTGACTGGCGAAAGGCTGCGAGCAAACTAAACAATTGAATGAACTTGCGATTCTGTTTGGCGATCGGGGTCAGGCAGGTGAGCTATAATATAGGCCGTGATTTGCTCGCGCCATGTAGGATCGACGGAAGATGCGCCATGCGGATGCTTGAATCCACACCACGCTTTCTCATACGCAATGTCGCCATATACAGTCTTGGTTTGAGTTAGACAGTCAGTATAACCAATTCAGACTACTCGATACTTTGGATCTAAATAACCCGAATTGCCGACGGCCGTCTGGAAGTGTGCGCGCTCAACAGGCTCCAGTTCTCTGTCCATTTGAAAAAAGTGAAGAATTTGTCAGTTCGCTATTCCATTCATGCACAGCAGGGGGGACAATAATTGCTCACAATGCATCTTCCGCAGGGTGACAGCTTGCCGAACGTGTGAGAGTTCTTCTTCGTATTCCGCTCTGAACTTCTGGCATGCGAAGCTGATCCGCGGGACGTCTGAGAAGCAGAGAGTTAACGTTGATCTCTAAAGTTAGGTGTAGATGTTTGCTTACTTTCCCTTGCGTAATTGACTTCTCGCTCTGCCTGGAGGCGCCATTTGTGCGTAGATAAATGAATTGGATCAAGCCGCCAGGGCAAACAAAATGGTTGGCCGACTAAGGCTATTGATACGACGTCAAGTAAGGCTTAGAGGGTATGGATTGTAGTTGACGTAAATATCTCTCCCGACGAAGGCCG
>Ga0307509_10002992_pt1 | contig 26456 bp, 24 predicted proteins | sample 10_EM_MG_FD_202245 | JGI IMG/M metagenome (GOLD analysis project Ga0307509, IMG submission 202245) | Populus trichocarpa ectomycorrhiza microbial communities from riparian zone in the Pacific Northwest, United States - 10_EM | ecosystem: Host-associated > Plants > Roots > Unclassified | place... | reverse complement strand
GCGGGGCTTCTATTATTGTGGGAAGATCAAGTCGATAGCTTGCAGGCTTCGCGCCCACATCTTTAATTCATCTCTTTCTGTAAATTTTTCAAGTCTTTTTTTTCTTGTATAGTTATTTATCCTTTCCCTCTTCCCCTCTCCCCAAAGATAGATAAACTGTATATAGTGTTTTTTTTAAATAGAAAATTGTGGTGTACGAGCATAGTGTGATAGTGCCAGGATTCTTGAGGCGATTGCTAACAACTATATAAAGACTGTACCCACAACATAATGCAAGACTGGTTTCCATAAGTGATAAGACCTACGTTGATGGATATCATAGTAATAGAACGTATTTAGCTGATACCAGCGGGACACCGGCAATATTGCCGTTAGTATTGAGGGTGGCGGATCCTGGCACCGAGGTTTTTCATGTCACGTATCGGTTTCATCCACCTCGCGCTCAATTTCTTAGTATGAAACATACCAGTAGAGAATCGAGCAAGAAAATAGGCTATGGCAGATATTTAGAGAGTATTATACAAGACTCTCGGGCAGAAGCTGTGAAAGTGTCGCCGAACGGCAACACGCCAATAGCATGGGTAAACACCTCCAGATGGTGTGCGAAAATCCGGGAGGAGTCTTTCAACTCCAATTCTGCGGATGTCGTAGCACAGGCTGGGGGATCAGGGGACCCATTATGCCTAATATTTCCATTTGCCGGTGAATTAGAGGGGTGAGTGAAAGTGCTATGAATTGCTTCTCTCTCTCTTGTTCTGTATGATATTGTTTGGGTTTGTTTGGAATTGGCGCCGGGTTATGGCATGCTGAACTGCGGTTCGAATCAAGTTATAGAACTGGCTAGCGCACCTGTGGTTGAGCCGTCGTTGCCTGTATGTAGGGGCTGGGCAGTTGAAGCTGTGCTCCTATGCGTGTTCCTCTTTGTGTAACTCGAGTATATTGGCTTGCGCTTTTGGAGCAGCTGTGTTTGGAACGGCCAGTTGGTGGCAGAAAATCGCTAGTATGCTATGCTACAAACACTATTCAAAGGATAAACTTGTGGAGAAAGCAGAAGGGGGTGAAGCTTAATACGAGGCTCAGGCTCAGAAAGCCGTCTTGTAAACCTCGCAAACAAAGTTCGGGAACCACGCTGGGATCTTGAAAACAGCGGATATTGCGGGATCCTGGCGCTCATGGGAAATCTTGAAACGTACTTTCAATTAATCATTTCCGGGAATGTGATATACTCCCTCCATTTCCAAAATAAACTCTTCAATTTAACGGCTTGCTCCTACAAATTCACACAAAAACACTCTCTGAACATAGAAGTAAACGGCGAATTCCTAGTCAGCTACTATCTAACAAAGTACACATCATGGCCGTTGCCGCTCGAAAGCAAAAGCGTGCAAAAAGGTCCTCCCACCTCAGCCAAGAAGAGAGGCCGCCATGCAAACCTGTTCTCCACCTCCTCCATTGCAGAGCGAAGCCTGTCCTGTGGCCAGGCATCCACCTGGAGGGAACACCGAAAGCTCTAGCCCCTGGTCTTGCTGGGCCCGCCATACGTTCAACAAAGCCTGGTGGGGCAGGATTGAATACCGGATCTGTGGAGATTGCAAAAAGGTGCAACGTGAGATCTGTTATGCCTCTTGGATCTGATACGAATGCGAGGGGTTTAATGGCCTTGGTGAATGCCGGTTTGGGAGCGATGGAAAATGTGTCGAGTGGGGTTATTTGGGTCATGAGCGGAGGTGTCGGGGTAATTGCCCCAGTGGAGGATTGAGTTGTTAAGTTGGGGGGGACTTTAATTGGACTTTTTGGAAATTATTTCGATCGATCTGTGAAATTACGAACGTCTCTTGGGAGCCTGATGAGATTCATGAATAGGCCATTGCGGCTCTTCACCTGCTCTAAGAGGTACGTAAAACTCTTCTGCATCCATCTATACTAGACCAAGATGCTCCGACTCAGAGTTAGTAGTTCTGACAAGTTGACAGCACTTTCATCATCTTCGCCACACATGTCCGAGTCCTAGTCCCCCCCTCTTGTCCATTAACCTTAGGCTCATCATCCACTCTTTCAACCCTCTTCTCTCCACTGTAGCCTTATCACACTTCCTCCCCCTTTCCTGCTTAAAGAAAAAATCTAAAATAAATGAATTGGCCAGCACAATACGGCCATGTAAGGCTCCACTTACCAGAGTCTTAGGTGCTGCGTTTGGTTGCGTCTGGTGCGTAGTGTGGTAGGGTGGTTGCGTCCTGATTTGCGATTTGCGTTCTGCCATCCTGTGCGTCTGATGCACTGGACGCTCAGAATGGAAGCTATTATTTTTGCCAATGAACTTTATGTTATTTAGTTTGACTAATTATATAACTATTGAGAGTTATAATATTATTGTGGATTTAACTATGTTATGCTCGTTAAATTACAACTAGGTTCTCTAATTGGGTCGTAATTACCTAAAAACATTTGGTATGAAGGAATAGGTGATACTGGAGGGATAAGACATCAAAATGGATAGTATATACGGCGGGTCAAGTGTACACAACGTGCAGAAAAAAATTCTGCGTGTATCATACTGGATTCCAGTAGCGCATACATGGTTACCTGGCCTTAGGACTTGGGCAGGACACCATTGCTACACGCAGAATTTCTTTCTGCACGTTGTGTACACTTGACCCGCCGTAAGTATAGGAGACCTTTACCTTTAATTAAAACATATTATAAGACAGGTCAGATGTGATAATTTTGTTACCTGTGCAGGACCCATGACTTCTATTATGTGTTATGTGCAAAAATCAGTATATTATATTATTTGATTTTACAATTGTAAGTTATAAATAAACAATTAATTGTAATAGAACAATCATATCGTACCTTTTTTTTTAATTTTTTTTATCATCATTATGTATTCGTTGTTTAGGGTACAAAAAACCGCTTGGAGCGCTAGCTATGGCGAAAACAAAACCCGTAATCAATCCAACGACCCACTTCACCCCCTCATGGGAAAAATCAAACCCCTCTAACCCAGGGCCCATCCTCCCCCCTAATAGCACCTAAGACGGAAGCAAGACGAAGCAATACCTTCCTCCAGACACGTAAGGAAAGACAAGTATAGTAGAAAAGAAACCAGGGAAAGACACAAACCCTTCGGCGTGCCCCCCAAAACAAAAGAAAAGATTCTTACGGCACCAAGTGCCGACGGAGAGGGAAGATAAAACTACTGTTGCCGGTTGCCTAAGGGAATTCCCCGAACCTATCGGCTTAGGGGCAAGACGGTGTCACGGGCGGACTGCCCGGAAAATCGGTGACGCTTCGGACTTTAGCATGGGCCAAGGAGGTAGTGCTATACCATGACACAGCGTAACCTAATGCGAGGTTTGCGACCGTAGAGTAAATCGCAGGAGCGGGAGGAGGACGAGGGAAGTCACCTAGCGAGGAGAGCCACTCAGCAGTGGAGGTGCCAGCTATCGTGAGGGGCAGTAGGGTGCCAGCCAAGGGGGCAGATAGGGTACCAGCCAGAGAAGGGTGGAGCAGTACGGTGCAAGCGGATCTAACGCGTGGGAAGCGAGAGGAGGAAGGCTCGCCAAACAACTAAGAAGTACGAACACGGAGGACAGAGACAGGGTCACAGTTTTTCGCATGCCGACCGTACCGATCCTACAACTCAGGAGAGAGTGCAATACCAGAGAGCAGGGCCACCAGGGCAACTACTTCACCGATAGTCCAAAACTAGCGACCGTGTGTTGACGGAGGAAGGAGGTTTGCCGACCCTGCAAAACGCGAAGCGAGACGCGTCGCGAAGTGCGGGGTAAAGGGTAGGAACATCAACGCGAGCGTGCTCAACGAAGACGAACAGAACCAGAAAGGAATCCATAACCCCCGGGAGGGGAGGCCAAAGGCCCCAGAGAGAGGAAGGAGATGAAGGCGTGATGAACCCCCGAGCAGTTGCCACGGGCGGGGTAGATCAGAGGCAGAGGACACTCTCACGATGATTTCTCATGGTGTTGAGATTTCAATCGCTGGAGGTGGAGCGGACGAGAAAGATGAATCATATCGTACCTTACCCCCTAGTTATGTGAAATACCATGAGTCAAGTGCCATCATAGTGGGAAAAGTAAATACCTATGACTAATAAGTATTAGTCATGGGAAACCCGCCTTGCTTAGCGACTACAGTCTCCACCGGGGACATGGCGAAACTGGGTGGATGGTGAATGTTACAGGGTAGCTAACAGGGTAGGATGCCGGGCTAACTAGGCCAAGGATATTTGCGACAATGGATTAATAATAGTCAGGAAGGCTCGTTGATAATGGTTTGTGGTAAAGGTAAAGTAATAAAGAGTAGTCAAATATCAAAGAGTTAAATATAAATCGCTAACTTGTTATATTGTTAAGGTCTCTTCTCCGTTGCTTGATGATTCTTCAACCGCCAGGGGCGAGGTGTTAGGCATATGAGAAAAGCGTAGCTTTTCCACCTATTTTTGTATACTCTGGGGTTACCCTACCTTCACCCTGTGAAGCTAACACCCCCCTCTGGCCCCGGCGTTGGGACAATGCGACAACACCAGACAGCGTTGCACTTGCGTCCCAACACCAAAGGACACTATCATTGGAACCTATCTCATAACACCATATACGTCGCAGCCGTCCGTCCGACCGGATGCTGTTCACAGGGGATATGAGAGGGGACCTTTGACAAGCTTATACAAGTGTTCCGGGCGAAGTCGGTCAACGTCGCATAAAGTTACAGACATAGCGGTACGGCACAGGAAGCTATATCACTAAAGTAACGGGACGTTTTCGTCGTGTCTACTCTAAAATGAAATAAGAGTATGACCGCACCCACACCAATGGTATAGTACCATATAGGATCATTCGGTAAGAAAAGACTATGAGAGAATTGTGCCACTGGCACGATCCCGACTGAGAGTCTGACCGAAGCCTAAGCGCAGGAAGCAAGAGTGATATCTGCTACTGCGATAGGTCCGATTACGAAGTTGGCCACTTCGTTCGTCCGATGAAGCGGACACTGTCTAGCATGCAGACAAGTTTTAGTTCCTCCTGACGGAAGAAGGATTGTGAACTCTGAGTGGAACGTGGTGCACCAGAGAAATCAAGAGCTCTCCAATCCAGAAGTCAATAGTGGGGCGATATTATTCAGGGTTAAAAGGTGTTGGCACTAGAGGAAATGTTCGGGATGGTTAGCAGGTACTTAGTTAGTATGGTAAATACTTGTAGGCCGCGCACTCTATTGACGCGGGATATAAATATCGAAGTGCCTCCTGAGCTTTACTGAAATCATCACGCTACGGAGAAGAGACCTGATCAATATAATAAGTTATTACAAGAAAAATCTTTATCACTAGTTTACGCACGTTTATATTGAGCCTTCCTAGACACATCTCCGTCTACGATAAAGTACCCTGGTCTTACCCATCTCGCTTGTTCTTAGAGATCTGGTACCACCTAACACGAGGCCTACTATTTATACTAATGTTCATGCTACTTCGACTTCTTTAGTTAAGAAGTATGTTCTTAACAATTCAGTTTGTCAGAACAAAGTGCGAACACCGTCTGACTCTGAAAACTTGCCTAGCTCAACTCAGAGAATCTCCCGAACTGCTATTTTATCTGAGGGTGTCTCCACTCCACCAGTAGACAGTCTTCAATCTCTTTGTCATGATAGACTATGTATGAATATGCGGTCCAAATGCCTATATACTAATAGTAATATGGAATATGGAGTGATCAGTTCCGATATCCAGCTATCAAAGCATTATGCAGGAATATGCATATGCGACTAGAGTGAGAGGAGCAGTATTCTTCAAACATCGTTCCAATCAGCTAAACATATCTTGAAACGTGCTCTCATCCAGTGGTCCGAGTCGTCTTCTAGATGCCTCTAGGAAGCTCATAACTTCGGGAGCATAGGTTCAGATATATGGTCATTTTATGGAGCCATATACCTCACTCTTAAATATTAGATAAGCTATTCCCGCTAGGGTAATAGTGAACAGGAGGGTTGACGTGACACCAAAAACCTAATCTTGACACTTATAGCAACGACACAATGTTCTCTCTCAACACTCAACTAACCAAAACAACGAACACAACCACTCAAACCGCTTAGATTTAATTGGTGAGAGAAGGAACCGGAGCATATCGGTAAGTAGAATTTCCAAAAATTAAACAAGCTGACACAGGAGGAAAAAAAAACAAAGTTTTGACTAATAAAAATACAGGTTTGGCTAGCTATAAGCAACAAGAGATGTGACCGGCCACTGAGCGGGGGCAGTTGTGTGCTTCCTCTGTCTTCGCTGAGCTTGTTCCATCAGCAAAAATAATAGCTTGTATTCTGAGCGTCCTGTGCATCAGACGCACAGGACACTAGAATGCAAATTGAGAATCAGGACGTAACCATGGTAGCACACAACCCACTAGACACAACCGAACGCAGCACCTAAGACTCAGGACGGACCGGATACAACACCTAATACTCAGGACTCCACCTGACGCTGGACCACATCTTCCTGAGATAACTAAAGGGTCCCCCCTGTACCTTTTTCTGACCTTGGTCACCTGGGTCACAATAGATTTCATACCATCAAACTGTTAAATTTACTACTAGTAGACTTCTATTGTTCTAATATACAGGCCAATTCACAGAGAAACACTCAGTCATGATAAGAACTCGGGCCCTTCTGACCCCTTGCTGTATTCCCCCCCCACCCGATCCCCTCCCTCACCCAATCTCTCCCCTTAGTCCCATTTAGCACTATAACTTCATGAATAAAATTTGCGGGGGGAAGGAACCTATACCATCATATAGCTGGCATCGAGCCCAACAATCTCCCGCAATCACATACAGAATCAGTCCAGTGGTTGTGGATGACCATGGCATTGAGTTCAGGGACCAGTTGAAAGACCGCTCTCAGAAGAGTTGGCGAATTCATGAGTTCTGATACGACAGAGACGTACCTTATACCACCGTGTAGCTGGTGTCTAGCCCCACAACCCCCCGCAATCAGATCCAGAATCGGCCCAGCAGTTATGGAGCAATCAGCCATTGAGTCCTGGGATCGCCAGCATCCATTTAGCACTGTAACTTCATGAATCAATTTCGCGAGGGGAAGGATCTGATACCACCGTTTAGCTGGCGTCAGGCCCAACAACCTCGAGCAATCAGATCCATAATCGGCACAGTGGTTGTGGAGGAATCCGCCATCAAGTTCTGGGAACTGTAGAAGGACCACACCCAGAAGGGTTGGCGGATTCATGAGCTTTGATGCGACAGAGATGTACCTTATACCGCTGCGTAGCCAGCGTCAGGCCCAACAACCTCCCGTAATCAGATCCAGCATTGGACAACTGGTTGTGGAGTAGTCAGCCATCGAGTACTAGGATCGCCAGCACACTATTCAGTACTCTAGCTTCATGAATACAGGTCGCGGGGGAAGTACCTTATATCATTATGAAGCCTGTGTCATGGCCAAGAACCTCCCGCAAAGAGCATCAGAATCTGTCCTACGGTCGTGGAGTAATCTGCCGTCGAGTAAAATATAGCCCGCTTGATAACTAATACACCCTCTACAGAAGACAGCAAATTCATAAGTATTGATGTGACAGCGACATACCTTATACGGTTGGAAAGCTGGCGTCAGATCCAACAACCTCCCGCAAACAGAATCAAAATCCGCCCACCGATTGTGGAGATATCCGCCATTGAGCAAAATATCGCCAGCTTGTCAGTGATCCCTGATACACCCTGCACAGAAGACAGTGATTTCATGGGCTTTGATGCGACAGGGACGTACCTTATACCATTGCGTAGCTGGTGTCGATCCCAACAACCTCCCGCAATCAGACCCAGGATCAGAGCTGTCGTTGTGGAGGAATCTGCCATTGAGTTCTAGGATCGCCACGGTATTAATAAAGACAAGTCTCACAAGGGTTAGTGATTTCTTGAGTTCTGATATCACAGAGACGTCCTTTATACCGCTGCGTAGCTGGTGTCAAGCCCAACAATCTCCCGGAATCAGATTCAGGATCGGAGCAGTGGTTGTGGAGGGATCTGCCATTGAGGTCTGGGATCGCCAGCATACCATTCAGTAGTATAACTTCATGAATAAAGGTCGCGGGGGATGTATCTTATACCGTCACGTAGCTGACATCGTGCCCAACAGCCTCCCGCAATCGGATCCAGAATCGGTCCAGCGGTTGTGGAGGGATCTGCTATCGGGTTCTGAGATCGCCAGCCTTGTAACTTGATGAATACTGGTCCAGTAGAGCTGAATCTGATACCAGTGTGTAGCTGGCATCGAGTTCAGCAACCTCCCAGTGTCAGATCCAGGCTGTATTAAGTGGTTGTGGTGGAGTCATGCAGCTGGGACCCGGGGGTGTAGATGTTGCGTGTTGTGATGGGTATATCACGTCGCGTTTGAGGCTAAGTGCAGAGAACCCTGAACCACAATCAACTGTGCTAGACTAGAGACACTCCAGGCTATCACTGGCTTTTAGACTGGACTTAGCTGGCATTTTCGCTCATTCAAAGATAATGTTCTGAAAATAGAACTCTGAGTCTGACTTGGAGCCTGAGTCTTTAGCGCAAATTTAAGATTAAGCGTACGATGGCTTTCTCACCTGGCGTAAGCACTAACCATATTTTCTTTGCCAAGAAATACCCCTTTCTCACCCGGGGGCTGGATCTTAGAGAAGGCTGGGAGAAGACTCTGGGGTAGTGGTAAATCCTGATGTGCGATGGTGTTGAGGTTAGAGTTAGGATGCATGGGAGGTAGGGTTGCTTGGTTGCATGTGTCTGGATAGAACACAGTATTGAGAAGGGTCTCCAGATGCACCAGATGCAACCAGATGTGGCGTCAGAGGACAGGACACGCAGGACGTACTGGACGCAGAGTCCAGACTATCAGCGACAGGACCCAACACCCCTGTATCTGACAGAGAATGGCTTTTTGCTGAAGTCAGCATCTTTCTCATCCCGTTTACGCTTCAGCTCTGCAAGTACCCCACTCCGTTTAAAGAGACAGGCTGCTTTGCTGTTAAGTTGTCTTCTGACTGCCTTTCCTTTGATAGTTATTTGCTTGACTTCATCACGCAGGTGAGCTTCCCTAGCCTCATGCATAACCACTTGGGCTGCATTTATCTCTGCTCATGATTTTAATTTAGTCAAAACTGTACGCAGCTTAATCAAACGCGGACTATTGGAAGTAATTGCTGAGAGTCCTTCAACATACAAATTGTGGATGGAGGGTGGAGTTGTTGAGGTCTTTGGGCAAAAGGATATAAGGTCTTGAGGTGTCTGAAGGGGAAGAGGTCGTGGAGGTGAAGGTTCTTGGCAGGGCAGGCTGGGGTGAGGCAGACTGAGGGTAGTAAGAATCGCTTGTGGATTGTAAGGATAAATTCCTGTTGCTCTAAAGCCCGCCTGTATGTTTTCTTTTGTGAATGCCTTGTGATGTACTCTAGCTAGTAGATTTGGGAATTGATTTGTGTCTACTGGGACTCGAAGATTGTTGACCTCCTGTGCGTAGTATATGCTAATAGGTGAAAAAACTGCTACATCCAATGGTTGTAGAATGTGAGAGGTATGCGCTGGTAAGCAAAATGGTAGAATCTGATGATTGAGGCAGTATTCTAGTATTGTAAGATCAATATGTGACCCAAATCCATTGAAGATAATAAGACACCATTCTTCATAGGTCCTGTATTTGTATATTAGAATTTAATCAAGTAACTTAATAGAGAGAAAAAAAGGTTCTGTATATACCTGTTTCTGGTTTCTGGTTCAAATATCTTTTCAAAGTATTCTAGGCATATAATACTATTGTTAAAGCCTTTGGTAGTATTTTCCATACAAAACTCCATCTCTTTCTTCATTTTATGCCAACCAGCAAGCTGGTTCTCCCGCGGAACATGATTAATGGGGTTAGAAAGAACCCATCAGCTCCTATAGCTTCAACTACTGTGCAAGATTCTCTAACAATGGGTTCTTTATAGACCGAAGCTACTTGAACATTCTGTGTAATTCGCTTTACCGCTCACTTGACTCCTAGCTGATAGCCTTTTTCGTCTAGGTTGTAAATATATTTCAGCGCTATTGAGTATTTTTTTATCACTTCTTCTAACTAATTATAAACTATATAAGTACCTCTAATTTATAATAATGAAATATGCTGCTTAAAAAAATACAGACATGTAAAAAAGAAAGTTTTATTATTATTTTTAAATAGAAAATTGTACATATCTTTCAAAAGAAATCATCCATTATATTCCAGCTCTTAGCATTAGCCCTTAATGTGGCTATAGTTTTAGCATAAATGTATCTTACCTCTGGGTGCTGTTCTAAGAAGCGTGGTATCCAATCACGCCTTTGTTCACGGTTGGGTACTCGGCAGTGGAGAAGAGTGTGGGCAAGGTCGTAAAATGTATCATGATCGGTATGTATATTGCAATCGTCTAAGAAAGTCAATTGCTCAACAAGAACTTTCTCCTTGGCAGGGGTTAAAACTTGAGCCTTCTGGGCCGCTTGCTCTATTATCTGCTGGGAGGGATTCTCAATGTGCCGCTGGAGAGTAGATTCAGCTACTCCATATGTCTTGGCAATTTATAGTACTATAGGTTTATTATTGGGACTTGAATTAACCTGGTACTGATATAATTTGGAATGGTAATGGCTTATTGCTAATTCTAACCGCTCGGATTGGGTGTATGCTCAGTGATGATCGATATTTGGAAGGATGCTGTGCAAAGAAGAGAATGAGGCAGAAAAGGAAGAGCCCGACATTTTCAATATTATTTTAATTTATCGGAGTATCTTCTTCTCTCCCTTCTCTAGCTCTCTTAAATCTTTCTTTCTTATGACTCAATTATATTGTGAATTCTACAGTCTTCGGATTCATTCTCACGATGTTTTACCTGTACCTACAACTCATTTTATAGGACTTATTTAACCTATTCTACTACCAGTGTGTCCCCTAATCTAACGCATCTGCTATGTACATCTCATGCCAAGCCTTATAGTGCACAGATCTTCTTGATATTCAGATTCAGTTTAGTTGATTGTGACCCCCTGTTCGCCACCCGCCTAGTTTCGCCATGCCCCCGGTTGTGACTGTATTTGTCACAGTAAGATACCGTATTTTTTCGTGTTATACGGTTTTTTGCCAAGACCGGTTTTTGCCCAAGATTGGGCACACAACCCTTGCAGACAATCACTCAGCCGCATTGTTGTAGACTCCTAAAACCCACACCTTGGTTACTATGCTGGCTGGAGGGATTTGAGGGCCCATTTCAGACTCCAGGCACCGGCTTGGCAAAAAACCGTAAAACACGAGAAAATACGGTATGGATCAGTTGGATGTGGATCAGTCACCTCTGAAGGTGGCTCTTCACCAGTTTTGCCAAGACTTGCACGTTTTCAGCCTCACAAGGATATTGAGTCAGATGCGAGTACTGGTAATAGTCATTTAACACTTATTTTTTTATTTGAAAATCCCAAGTTTTCGCGTCGCTACCCCATACATACGGTATTGTGTCCGTGCGCCCCAAGAATCAGAGCTTTCAGCCCAGAGTTTGGATTTTTGAGTGAAAAGAAATAGGTGCTAAATGACTCCATTAATGAGCAATCGTCCGAAACTCAATGTCTTACAATTTACGATATCGCAAGTTGCCGATGTTTTAAGTCAATTTTGATGATTGAAATGTTAAGACCCAAATATCCGGAGGGCAGTCCACATAATTCCCCCAAGTTGTCTTTTTTTACCGGGATTCTGGATATGGCAACCGGACCCCTACGGTACCTGTGCTAGTGTTGAAGCTTGTCATCCACCTGAAAAAAATAATTATGATATCTGCGACCTGCAGTAACATGTCAACGCCCGACAACCCCCTCCAACTGCGAGACTCCCCACTGTCTAATACCGGTACCCAACTACCGACTATAAAAACTATTACATGACCCCGTCTACTACCCTAGGGTCGTGGGAAAATCTTCAGCATTGGCTCTCCTTCATTCAATTCTCTTCCGGAGGACTCCAATCCCTCTACAACATTCCCTTCTCCACCGGTCCTTCTCCCACTCTTCGTTCTTAAAAATGAAGGTCCAATGCACAGTTGTAACCACGCCCACCTCCGATACTCCCGGAACATGCGTCCTACTCCACTTCGATAGCAAGCGCTACCTTTTCGGTCATATCGGGGAAGGATCTCAGCGGGCGTTTGTTGAGCGGACGATAAGGCTTACCAAGATATCCGATATATTTCTCTCTGGCCGTACGGAATGGCAGACTACGGGTGGGTTGGTTGGCCTTATATTGACTATGGGAGATCAGGATGCCGCAAAAAATTCCGATAGTCTCGGCAACCCCCAGGGAATAGCAAGGAAGAAAAAACCTCGGGAGCGAAAAGGGGTTACGATACACGGTGGGGAGAATCTACTGCATACACTTGCTACCACACGGCCGTTTGTTTTTAGGAGAGCGATGAACCTGAGGCTGCGCGAGGTTCCAGTGGTTGAGAGCGCTGAGGGTAGGAAGGAGCAGGCTATCGGGGCACCATATTTCAGGGATGAAAATCTGATTGTTCATGCTATGCATATTTACTCGGAGGAGGACCTCAAGAATTCGACGGAAGAGATTGGGGCGGGGAGCCCATCGGCAGTGGAGAAGGTTGACGTTAGGGCTACCAGGAAGCGCTCGTTTGATGATTTCGCTAGCCTCGAAAAACAACGAGGAACAATTCTCCGCGGTGTTGTAGAGCAAATGTTTTGTTCTGACTGGAGTATGGACACAATGATTGAAGGAGATCCACTTGACGCTCCAGGACCTCCCGCTGATACTCTCGTCGGATCGTTACCCACGCGACCAAGTCCTGAAATGAGCAGAAGCAGGAGCTCTAGCCCGTCAAAACGATCAAAGATGATTCCAGAACGAGACCCAAACCTCTCAACAACCCTCCCGCCATTGGGAAAGACCAGGGCACCTTGGCCAGCGTCAACCGTTCACTCACTCCCGCGGTCACGCCCCACACGCATTGCTCTATCCTATATCGTGACACTACATCCTCAGCGCGGCAAATTTCTTCCTGGTAAGGCTAGGGAGTTAGGTGTCATTCCTGGGCCAGACTTTAGTCGGTTAACAGCAGGGGAAGCAATCACAACTCCTAACGGAAACGTCGTACAACCTGCCGATGTGATGGAGCCTACGAAGCCTGGAACCGGTGTCGCCGTTTGTGACTTGCCGGACACGGGCTATGTCAAAGACTTCCTTGCAAGAGAGGAGTGGAAAAACACTGAGAAGGTTAGGGCTGAAGTTGGGTGTTTTTTCTGGATTCTCGGAAGTGGAGTTTCTGCCGATAAGAGACTTCGGTCCTTCATGAAGCAAATGGGACATTCTAAACACATTATTAGTGCTCCAGATGTCTGCCCCAATGCAATAACGTTCAAGGGGGGCGCAAAGTCATCGACAAAGTTGAATTTGCTAGATGAGAAATTCTTTCCCCTACCGTATTTCAGTGACCAAGCACCCTCCCAGGTGGACGAATTCATGGAACCTGCGAGGCCTGGAATGATCTTCGGAATTGAGCCAAGGTGGGAATTCAACGCCAAGGCCGTTGAACTTCCTTTCAGCAGGGAGGCTATCTTACAGCAGACAGAGCCTGCGTACGTTGAGTTAGCGAGGATAGCTCACGAAGGCAATGTCAAGAATCCCGGAGATGATTCCCCATGGAAAGATGTAGAGGTTATTACCTTAGGTACTGGCTCGGCGCTGCCAAGCAAATACCGCAACGTTTCTGCGACCCTCGTTAAGGTTCCTGGTGCCGGAAGTATTTTGTTGGACGCAGGGGAAAATACCTTGGGGCAACTCCGCAGACTATACAACCCTACAGAGCTTAAGGCAGCGCTAAGAGGGCTAAAAGGACTTTATATTTCCCATCTCCATGCTGACCATCACCTTGGCTCCGCAGCAGTCTTAAAAGCGTGGTACAATGAAGTTTACTCACCGGTCAACTCCGAAACTAATCAGTTAATGAACGTTGTGGCACCCTGGAAATTCCTTGCCTGGCTCCGAGAATATGCGGATGTAGAGGAGTTTGGCTTCTCTAAAATCCGATTCATTAGTTGCGAAGATCTCCTCCGGAAAAACCTGGATAACCCTGACTATTCCACCGCCCATCTTCCTGAAGTTCTTGATTCCCTGTCCCTGGCCTCAATCCAAACCTCTCGAGCAGTTCACTGCATGAGCTCTTTCACTACTTCCTGGACCTGGAACAATGGCTTTAAGATTGCCTACTCGGGGGATACTCGCCCTACCAAAGGCTTCGTTGAAATCGGCCAGAACTCAACAGTTCTCCTCCATGAAGCAACATTCGACGACGAACTTCTTCCAGAAGCAATTGCCAAGAAACACTCTACCACTAGCGAAGCTATCAATGCCGGAAAGGAGATGGGTGCAAAGAACATCATTCTCACGCATTTCAGTCAACGGTACCCGAAGCTGCCGATCCTGAGTGCTGCGGAGGAGAACGGACCGGAGGTACTTGTAGCGTTTGATCTTTGCAGGGTTAGGCTTGGAGATGTGAAAAGGTTCGGAACGTTCATACCTGCGTTGAAGGAGTTGTATGAGGAGGTCGATGAGGAGAAAATTGAGGGAGGGGAGGAGGAGGAGGAGGAGGAGGAGGAGGAGCCTGTTGTCGAAGAGAAGAAGGGTAAAGCGGGTAAAGCTAGGGGATATAAACCTGGGGGAAATAAGTCCGAGAAGAAGAGCAAAAAGCGAGCATGAGGTGGTGGATATAGACCCTCGCCCCCCTCTTGTGGGTAAATAGAGCTTGTATAATCTATCGAAATATATTATTCTAGAGCTAGAAAATATAGTACCGTAAAATCTCATGAAATCCGCCATCTCAGGCAGCTCTCTGATCTTCGGATTCTGAGTCAAGACATCCGGAGGGGGATTAGTATGTTCCCAACACAGTAGAAGACTGGCCCACTGGACAACTTGGACTTCGCTAACCGGTATTCGCAATTCCATTAACTTACCGGGCTAAACCTATCCCGGGCGAACGCGCCGATCATGGCTGATAATCTGATGGCGGATTTCAAGGGTTTTTACGGTACTCTATACGTCCAGAAGTGCAGGGGATAGATGTTAGCGTATCATACCTGACGCAATGGTTTCTGCACTTATAGTGGTGGGGTGACATGGCCAGTAGCGTATTTATGGTTGAGAGGTGTCGGAAGGCATTTTGTCTGGGCAGGCAGTGGAGATTTGAGATATTGCTTTCCCAATACTTCACATTGTAAACTCCTTCCGATACGGACTCGAAACCAGTAGCAAGCAATGGTTTTGTTCACAGAATTGATTGTGCATCGATCGCCCATACAGCGACCCGCAACTGTTCTACTCGTCATGTCAAATACCTTTTGCTTATATCCCGATAACCCCACCACATACATGCAACATGCGAGCCATGTGTGGTTTCGCATGAGGAACTCTTTTCAACTCATGAGTTGACACCCAGGCATCAAACTCGAGAGCTCGGTTTCAAATCCTGCGCTTTTGCCCGTAAGTTGAGGCTCCCGTAGCACAAATAGGGGAGGGGTGCGCTTCCGGGCTTGGGGCATGCGCTGTTGTTTGCGGCTGCACCTACCTCCTCTGTGCAGGTAGCTCAGGAGAGGATTAGGTTGCACATAGGGATTCGGAGCATGTATCAGAGCAGCGAGCACCACGCTGTTATTCACGGGAGCCGCGCACCAGTAGCGGAGGTTCAAACAGACTGTAGGGTTCATCGGGGTAGACCGACCGCTTAAGGCAATTTCACACTTTCAGAACTGTCAAACGACAGCTGCGGTTAAGAGGAGGGGGGGAAAAGAGGAAAAAAAGTTTACAAGTTAAACCACCGAGTGACAATCCCTGACCACACTTAACCCAGGTGCATCCACCACCAACGCTTCTACAAATCCCACCTATTACGCAGGGGTGCTACACTAGCTGAAGAAAGTTAGCCTACCTCACAAGCTACCGTAGATTACCTCGCTTATCGATAACTAATAACAGAACGCCAAGTCTCGGGTGGGAACGTCACTTTGCAATCTCCTCCACCACCAACATTTAGGAACAGGGAGTATAGCTGCCACGGCAGAGAAGGCGCGACAAAAGAAGCGGGGGAAAGTCCGGAGAGAATGGCGCCAAAGGCTTCCACACCACTTGTGTGGGTTGATTGTGAGGTATGTGGAGGGGGAAAGGGAGGAGCGAGAGAATTTGTCGTTGATGCTAATTTTTCACCCCCCTTTTTTTTGATTGGGTTTGCCTGTTTGCTAGATGACAGGACTAAATCCTAGCGAGGATGTCATCTTGCAAATATGCTGCTATATCACTGATTACGAACTGAACCTTCTGGATGAGGAGGGGTACGAGACGGTTATTCATTATGAAAAGGAGGTTTTGGACAGGATGGATGATTGGTGTCAGAGAACACACTCTTCTGTAACCCTCCTCCTCTCCCTCCCCCTCGCCTAGCTAACATTCCCCCCCGGCGACAGACAGGCCTCATAGCCCGCGTTCTAGAATCAACCGTAACTGTCGCCCAAGCTACAGAGGGGCTCCTCGCGTACATTAAGAAATGGGCCCCGGACAGGGGCGTCGCCTTCCTGGCCGGAAATTCGGTGCATTCCGACCGTGTTTTCCTGGCACGCTATTACCCTTCTGTTGTAGAACACCTGCATTACAGAATTATGGATGTTTCGACGGTGAAGGAGGCGGTGAGGATGTGGTGCTCGGATGAAGTGTATGCGAAGGCACCGGTGAAGAAGTTGCGGCATGAGGCGAGGATGGATATATTGGAGAGCATCGAGGAATTGAGGTACTATAAGGGGGTGGTTTTTGATGGGAAGTAGAGGAGGGATGGGGTTTGTTGTAGGACTGAGGGCTGGGATGGTAGATTGAATATATGCTTGCTTCTTTTTTGCTGCCTGTGGCATATGCCTGGTGGTTCTTTGGGTCGGTGGTAGTGGTAAGGAAGTGTTATTGCCTCACCGTTTTTCATGTTGGAACCTACGATCATCAGTATCGAGAGTATCCACAGGGAGAAATCCTCGTCGCCCGCTCCCTCAATTCTCGAAACCCTAGTTCTAATTACATATATCGTCCAAAGCACACAGAATGAATGTGGTTGCCCCAGTATCGAATCCCACTTACCTTATTCTTGTCATTGACCTCCGCCCTGTACTTAAATTAATGAATAGGATTTAGCGGGAAAAAAATGAGTGGAAGTGAAGCCAACAGCCTATCGTCATCAGGTCTCACTCGAGGAAGCTGTTGGAGTCAGTGCGATCCTGAGAAATATCATAATGACTACTACTATCTTTGTTTAAATTTCTCTCTTCGCTGAGCTTGAGCTAAGACCGGTGTATATCTTCCTTATATTCTTTAATGTCGCTCGGGCCTTGGGAAACTATTTATTTGTCTCTTGTGCACTTTATTCGTTGGCCTTTAGTCGGTACTCCTTGGACACAAGGTTTACTCTCAATCTCTAGATCAGCTTTTCCAAGTGCTAGCTAGAATCACAATAAGAAAAGACAAGGAATCGAGTAATAAAGGACCTGTGCGGAATACGGACGAATTTTTCTACTCAACAGACACTATGAATTATATTTCCCGGTGGATAGTATCCGAAGGGATTGACTGCTAAGCGCATGGCATTCTAAAGGGGTTCTCGTTAATACGGTATTGTTTAACATCACATCTCACAGCTCGCTCGGATTTTGGCGGAATTTATGAATGGGGATGTGTCCTAACCTTTCTTCAACCGCAACTCGCAAAGGCATTAAGACGGCCGAATAGCTCAAACTCCATTCTCTCTGCAGCCTTTGGACCGCTCATAATCTCACCCATAATGTCCGAGCCAGGCGGGAAATAATTCTCAAAACAAGGCTCCCCAACTCCTTTCATGTTGGTGAGGACGGCCTGGCGAAAATGCCAGTATAGAAGTTCATCGGGCGGCCAACCTATATTCTGGCGTAACAGCGGATCAACGTGGGTAAGGGGTTTAGAGTAAATGGTTTCAGGTCCGAAACAGACAATCTTGTACTCGTCCTACACAATCATTAGCCACGAAAGCTTCAAGATTTCACCTTCCATACGTAGGGATTAATTGCCACAAGATAGTTATTAAAGTGTTCGAACATTTCGCTGGAGAGTACAATCCCATTTTGGACAGAGTTGATCGATCCGTCAGACTCACGGTCGGGCGGAATGGTAATCAAATTATGGTAGTTATAATGATTCCAGTGCCCCTCATATGCCAAGGGAAAGATATGGGCGATTTGCATGGCAACCCACCTACCCAGGAAAATGGGCCTACCAGTTAAAAAGCACCCTCCGTCTCGGTGACGCACTGCTTCATGGAACGATCCAGTGCGGGTTCCAGACAGCTTTGAACTCGTACGAAGTAGCGGGACTTCCTCTGTGAGCGCGGTGGAACCTGTTCGGAGTGAGTAGTTGCTAATGATAGAAGTATCCCATAGGCCGTCAGGTGCTGCGCACAAGAGATCTGGTTAGGAAAATGACTGGATCTGGGAGGTCTTATTCCTTAATCTGAACTATATTAATGGCATTCGGAAAGTATTCTTCCTTAACCAGAAATATATTCCTTGCCATTTCAAACTGAGACATATTCCACCGATCTCTTATGCGCAGTGACGGACTAAGGGATAGAAGAGACCTACCATTAGTGACAATATAGTAATTGCCCGGCCGAAGCTGTTCGTCATTTCTTGCAACAAACTGTCCGTTATCGTCGCGTAGCTCGAAGGTGTCACTGAACTGACAGACTATCTCCACCATGGAATGGAAATTGTCGTTGGTGATACCGGGCGAGGTGTAGAGGCCTCCCAGTTGGGTATCACGATCGTCGGAAGCATAGAAGAAAGTATCGCGCACTGTGGAGCGGTCCGCCGCTTGCGGCGCCCTTAGTTGACTGTCCTGGCAGGATAGCGGTGTCATTTTAACCGGGTATGGGGTAGGAAGGAGGAGGGGATCTATCATACTTGTCATGAGCAAAAAGAAATCAAATCCGGTTGCCAAGAAGTAGTAGCTCCAAATTTTCTGCGTTAGTGATACTTCTTGGCAATCGCATTACCGTTAAGTATTTAAATAGAAGAGAAATGTGCTAGGACGTTGGAATTCCCCTTCTCGGTCTAGTGAAGGGAAAACACCGCAAACTCGGCCCAGAGTTGAACAAAAAGAATATGCAAAGCACCTTACTAGGAGACGCAACTGCAACGTCCTACCACATTTCTCTAACCATTAGAACCAACCTTGAGTCCGTAACAAACCACGGCCACCCGCAAATTCGTTTCCACCTCAAATTCGGTTTCTGGGGGATTCTAATCTGCTGGCTTGGTAAGCAAAAGAGACTACCATGATTTTGGGAAACACAAAAGACTGGACAACCAAGATGACAGCAACCCGTCGCACAAAAAAACGCCTCGGCTAATTAATTAGACGGAAGTAGGTTACTGGACAGAATTAAACGAGCGTAGTATCATATCATAAAAACTCCAATAATTAGACCTTATGTTAAGACTTCCAAAATTGTCTCTCTTAGATACTATGGTGGTCTTGTGGTAGGCGCTCATAGAGAAGTGACCCCCTCAGTACACCCCTATGACAAAAATACAAAATCTGCCAGAAGACCAGGAAAGGCAACTCCAACACTCTACCGTGGTGTTCAATTAGGGTCCCTCTAAGGCTTTACCTATAAACGGCAGCCTAGCAGTGCTGCATGGTGGCAGCTGTTAAGCGGGGCTTCGCGGTTGAAGATCTGTTGAGGTATGAGGGCAAGAATCATATATTTATGATTTCGTTGTCTTTCCTTTTCCCCGTTCCCCTGATTTTCTCCAGCTATCTAATGACTCCATGATTAGTTCAATACAAGTTGCCCTCATTCACTTTCACTACTTTTCGTATCATTCTGCTGAAATCAGTTTGTCCGATCATTACTACCATTTTCCACCCCAATTTCAACAGTCCCCACGTCCCACGTCCCACATCCCCCTGCCCTCCCCATTCCATCCTACATCTATTTCCTTTCCACAGATTTTCTCCAGCTGCCACCAAACTCCTTAACAGCTTCACGGCAATTACTCTCGTCCGCTCATTACCCCCACTTTCAACACCTTTATTTTCAACAGTCCCCTGCCTTCCCACCCACTCCCGCTGTCCCCGCTATCTATCGGGAATCGCCCCAGCCATCCCTTGGCATGTCGTGTAGTGCTGCACCTACCTACAGAAAGCCCTCTCACACATGATGGGGCCCACCGTATTAGCCAATGAGGGCCCTCCTGCGATTGCGCTGCCCTTGACAAACTGCTAGAGGCAGTCCAGTCCCATTTGAGGCTCATAGCAGCCCTCTGACAGGGTCCCCATAGCATCCAGAGAACTGCATCTCCACAAAAAAGTATTTTATTCTCTTAATCAAGCCTCTATCTATCCCCAAGCCACTGAAATATATCCCCCAGTCCATAGGAAACATCCCCAAGCAAAATGCCTGCTCTATAGAATATTTTTTAAGACATCCCAAGATTCCGAACAATCCCATTGGCTAACTTGGCCATTGCATATGCTTTAGGTTGCAAAACCGACTACGGGCCGTCTGGTTTTCAACACTCACGCACTAGTGCGTGCGCTATTCTTGATATTTTCCGGAGTTCGTGGACTAATATATCCCTAGTATCTGGGTACGTAAACAATGGCATTGTGCGAGATGATGGACAAAAAGGATTTTGTGAGAAAAAAGACAAGTGATTGCACCCGGGCTCGAACCGGGGACCACCAGTGTGTTAGACTGGTGTGTTAGACTGGTGTGATAACCAACTACACCACGGAACCAACTACTGTCTACCGAAAAAGAGTTGAAGCAATAGTACAGGTATAATATGAGAAGCATTTGGTCATGTTGTAAGACAACACGTTCCTCATTAACTGGTGACCGCTGCCGGAACTGTGGTAAAACTTGTTATTGCGTCATATACGAAGCCCTGAAAAGCCTAGTGCTATCTACAGTCACTTCCGTACCCGTGACGAAGGTGGGCTGGTAACGAACAGGGATATTTGGTGGGCAAAAAAGGAAATCGTCAATGTTAGGGTTAGAAAAAATTACTCGTGATTGGCCCCTGTTCGTCACTAGTCCGGCTTCGTCACGAGTACGGAAGTGACTGTATAACGCATTAGTGTATCGCACTTTGCCCACCGGCTTGGCAGCAGTTGCGTCCTCGTATAAGGTCACTCTTTTCCTGCTTCACTTAGCGAAGAAGCACCCTCACCATCACCCTCCCGCAAAGCAAACAAACGGTTGCTTTTTTCACACCTCTAACTTCCTCCTTCATACTCTACCTTTTCTTCCGATTTTATTTGAGACAAAAATTCCCTCAATTCCTCTTGTCCCCAAGAAAGCCCCCAAGGAACTAACCCAAACATCATCGAAATCCTCTCGAAGGGCATTGTTCCACCATTGGTCAACATTCTGACCACGAATTGCTCGACAGTCACCCTTTCTCACTTGTTTTCGTCGGTGACTTCCTCTCCTTCCTCCGCTGCAGCAACGCCTGCCTGAGTTAGCTTTGGGTTCTTCGAGGTTCTCTAATACAGTGTAGCCGCTGTTGCCAATATCTTTGAAGACTTCCCAGTGTGTGTGTCATCCCTACCTCTCTTGATTAAGTCTGGCTAACCATCTTATTCTCTTAACAGAGCGATGGTTGATCGTCAGTCTCCCCGTTTGACGATGATGGCTGGAAATCTTTCAATCCCGGGGGAACCAACCTTTATTGGAAGCGAAGCCGGAAGGCTCCCGTACCCCCCCACTACAGATTGGAGGATGGATATCTTGAATGCCATACATGCTTCTGAACAACGTATCAATAATCGTTTAAACGAGATTGTAACCGCAGTTGACCAACGCTTTACCGGTATTAAGGAGTCTTTCACTACAGTTGGAGACCATTTCAACACGATCGAAGGGCATTTCAACATGATCGAAAGGCATTTCAACATGATCGAAGGGCGTTTCAATAGGATTGACGAGTCAATCAATTTCCGATTTGCTTCCACCGATGAGGCTCTGCAGACTATGAATTGGAACCTCGGCACTTGTGATCAGCCTATTAGTACCTATGCCCAGCAAGCTGAGCATGGCTTTGCCTTCCTCATGGGGCGTGGTAGTTCTGCCGGGAACCATAGTGATATGGTGAATAATGGTTTCGATCAACTTCGGCAGGGATTACGCGAGATGCAGCAATATCTTAATACCATTGATACCCGCTTTGACAAGTGCGAACAGATTATCAACGACCTCACGCTTCGTCAAGAGGCCCAGTAGGCAGAATACCCTACTTTTTTGTTTCATTTTTTCATTTTTTCATTTTTTTTTCAAATAGTGGCTAACTCCTGTACTCAGATATTTTAACGCAGCCGCTCGTCTTCGGAACAGTTGCGCAATGGGCCCTTGGTCCCCTCTCTATCCGCTCAGAGACCCGTTCAACCAACCCGTTCAGAACTTCCCACACACTAGGGCTGCGATCGATGCTTTGGATGGTTAGCTCTATCTACTCCCTGCCTGCTTGCATAAAATTTGCTAACTCATGATAGAATTTCAGATCAAGAGGTTGTTCGATGCCTACGGCCTGTTTGCAAGTAACGATATCGCTCTAAATAAGTTGCAGCTGGCGCGTTTTATTGGGACTTCCTCCGCATCTCATACTATAACCCGATCTTGGTTTTCTTTTTTGTAATTTTTACCTTCGTAGCTAGAGGCTACTGTAAAAACTTGAATAATTGAACCATGTGCTATGAAGTCCAGAATTTCCTTCTCTGGAACGGGGGAAAAAAACACAGCAAAAACACAGCCCCTTTCCCCCTTCCGAGACAGAAAAAAAAAAAAAAATTCTTGACCTTACTGAGAGAGGAAAGTCCAACGACATAGCACACGGTTCAATTTCCAAGTTTCTACCGTACTTCAGTTCAAAAGCTCGGATTTTTTTCCCCAGTCTATGAGATCCTGTCACCGCGTGGCGAAATGTTTCTTTTTTTTTCTTGTTCGCAGCCATTAGCTACAGTTGTTTTTTTAAATTAGTTTCAATAGGCAATGCGACACTTTTCACTTTCATCTTAGACCTAACTTGGAGCGAGGTGACTACCGTATGGGGCGGGATCTGCAAGTCTACGAGTACTTTAGCACCGGACGACATCCGCTTTTTTTTGCGTCAACACCCCGCTTATCTTCAGCTTCAATCAACTGAGCACACTTACTAGCTCCTCCCTTATAACAGTGCAAGCAGCAAAGAGCGTAAGATGTCTCAATATACCATCCATAATAGCACCAACTTCTCCGATAATAACAACTCTTTTATTGTACAGAATAACTATAGTGTTGCCGATGATCGGTCTCAACTCCTAGCCTGGCTATCACCTATAGAGCCCAAGCTGCGGCATCAGGACATCCGGGAGCGCCGAGTCGGCAATGTAGGGGAATGGCTCATGCAAACTGAAAAATTTAGAAGTTGGCGTGACGGCCGTGGTGGAGGTGAAGGTGATAAGGCGGTCTTGTTTTTCTATGGAGCTCCGGGGGTCAGCAAGACATTTACCAGGTAACGATAATTATTTTTGGGAGAGATAAGAAAGAGTATCAGCACTAACGAGTTGCGATGTTAGTTCGTTGGTAGTGGATAGGTTGTGCGATCAGGCTGGGAAGCAAAACACACCTGTTACGTGCTTTTACTTTAACTTTGTGGCGCGAAAGGAGCAGTCTGTGACCAGTATGCTGGGCTCCTTGCTAAGGTAGATTATTGGCGGACTGGAAAGGATTCCAGAGGAAATATCGGGGGCCTTTCAAGAGCAGAGGATGGCCATTGGTGGACGAGGTCTGCTGCTTCCTGACATCGTGAGGATGCTGCAGACCGTCACATCCTCACTGCGCACATTTGTATGCATAAACGCCCTGGACGAATGTGGGGCGGTGCATCGAGTCAAGCTCCTTGATTCGCTGAAACAAATCCTCGAGGAGTCCCCGCGCACATGAATATTCATCATTGGAAGGCCTCATAGTCGAGCCGTGGTTGAAAGGCGTCTTGCCGGAGAAGTAATATGTGTGCCCGTAGGCCCCAGCAAAAATGATATCATCGGATACCTTCGTGTTAGACTAGAGGAGGACGAAACGCCAGAGGCCATGGATGAGAGTTTAGAGGCAGACACTCTGTTGAAGATTCTCGAGAAAATGTCGGAAATGTACGTATGGTGATGGTACTCGGAACCTCGCCCCACACTATCCGCTAATGGATATACATCTAGGTTTCTACTGGTTTCCTTGAGTGTCGATGCAATCTTACAAGAATCGACAATCTATGGGAGACAGGAAAAGCTTAGCAGGATGACAGAGGGATCAGAGTTGGGAGATGTTTATGGAGTGACGATCGAACGAATAAAGGCACAAGCTGGAGATAAATCAAGACTCGGGATGGCAGCGTTGATGTGGGTTAGTCATGCGGAGCGACCGTTCCGGGCGGATGAGCTCTGCCACGCCCTTGGAGTCAAGCTGGGCTCCTCGGATTTCAATGCTTGCAACGCCCCTTCGATATTGACATTGATTCATTGCCGTTAAGGGTTTATTACTGTAGATAAGGAGGCATCAACTATGCGATTGATCCACTTTACTCTTCAGGAGTATCTTTCTGCTCATCAGGATATATTTAGTGGACCTCACTCGGCAATGGCGGAAATCTGTTTGACTTTTCTGAATTCACAACAGATTAAAGCCCTTTCGGCCGATCCTTCTCCTGATACGCAGAACACACCCTTTCTAGAATATTGTTCGGTATACTGGGGGGCCCATGCGAAAAGGGAGTTCTCGGACTGCGTGAGATCACCTGCGGTGGAGCTACTAAAAGAGAATTATGGCTGGGTACCGACCGAATTACTTTTAAAGCAAGCAACGCGGATGTATTTTCCACGGTTTGAAAATTTCGCTCTGTTTAGTGAACTCCACCGCGCATCGTTCTTCGGAATTGTGGAAGTTGTAGCTACATTGATAGAGATGGAATGTTATAATATCAACGAAGGAGATTTTTTGGGTCGCACACTAGTTGCGTGGGCTGCTGATAATGGACATGAAGAAGTGCTGAGGATTCTACTTAGACGAGAAGAAGTCAGCTCGGACAAGCCAGATACGCGCGGCAAAATACCACTCGTGTATGCCGCTAAGTGTGGATATTCGAGGATAGTGAAACTACCACTCGAACGGGAAGAGGTCATTCTCGACAAGCTGGACAATTACGGTCGAACACCGCTCTTGCATCCCGCTTGAGGTGGATATCAGGGATTGGTGGAAATACTGCTCAGGCGGGAAGAGGTCAGCCCGGAGAGGCAGGATCAGTGTTCCCAACCGTCCAGGGGCCCGACAGGGCCCGGCGGACGGACTGCCAAGACCCCTGGACCGGACGGGACGGCGGAAAATGTCCCGTCCCCGTCCGCAAAATCTAAAGACGGCCGTTATTACCTAGGACCACGGGCCCGGCAACCTGAGACAATAATGTGTGGGGGTGCATGAGGACTGGGGGTGGAGTGCTGGAATTAGAGTAAACGGCAGGGGACGGTGGGGGACGACAGGGGACTTTGAATGACGACCGAGGACAGTAGGCGACGGCGGGGGACGGCAGGGGATGGCAGGGGACTGTCGGTGGATACCGGTAACGGCGATGAATTATTGGAAACTGTGGGTGCTAGTGGCTTCGAGCGCAGGATAATGATCCCAGGATTCTAATATCAACTGGACTGGCGTATTAGATGACTGTAAGGTCTAATTAGCCATATGGTATTCGTGGCTCCCATTGAGTTACAAAGAGGGGGAATAAGTTAATAAGATATTGGAAACGAATCGCGAGGGGGAGGAAGTCAATAATTGTTCAAAATAGAAGATGGTATCGGATAAAAACCACAAGTTCCACCGGGGACAATAATTTAGTACAAAGTTTGACTTCAACTATTTTTCCTATCTTAACCCCATGTTATTTACAATAGCTATTCGGTATGTCAATTCCCCTGGAGGATTTCGCATCACAAGAAACCGTTTGGGATTTTGGCGTTAGTATGGTTCCCGGTATACCCAACTTAACACTCTAGAACTCCGCCCAATTCGGAGCATTGCGGAATCCCCGGTCGCAGCAACAGCCCAACTACGGCCCTACGGGTATTCTGAGTGGTGCGCAGGGTGGGCTCATATTCTGGCTCAATGAATCAAAAAGCCGAACTGAGACATTACAGGGGTAACATCCCGGTGGGGACTGCGGGGGACTGCGGGGCCCGACGTCCATCACTCTGAATGCCCGGGCAATTTGGCTGGAGGACGGGACGGGACGACAAAAAGTCGTCCGTCCTCGTCCTAGCTCAAGACGGACGGACTGCCCCGTTGGGAACACTG
>Ga0307509_10002990_pt1 | contig 26458 bp, 18 predicted proteins | sample 10_EM_MG_FD_202245 | JGI IMG/M metagenome (GOLD analysis project Ga0307509, IMG submission 202245) | Populus trichocarpa ectomycorrhiza microbial communities from riparian zone in the Pacific Northwest, United States - 10_EM | ecosystem: Host-associated > Plants > Roots > Unclassified | place... | reverse complement strand
GATGTCGACCCCAACACGCCAGATGCACATGGCAAAACACCACTCTGGTGGGCTACACGCAAGAGGTACGAGGGAGTGATGGAAATCCTGCTTGCGCGGGACGACGTTAACCCCAACAAACCTGGTCAGGACGGTGAAACACCACTCTGGTGGGCCGTCCGCAATGGGTACAAGTACCACAGAGTGTTAGAATTACTACTCAGACGTGGTGACATCAACCCCGACAAGCCAAATGATAAGGGCCAAACACCTCTCTGTTGTGCCGCTAAAAAAGGGTACAACGAAGTGGTGGAGATCCTACTCAGACGAGATGATGTCAACCCCAACAGGCCAGATGAACAGGGCCGAACACCACTCTTGCTAGCTGCTCTGAATAGACATAGGGGAGTGGCGGAAATTCTACTCGGACGGGACGACATCGACCCCAGCAAATCAGATAAGAGGGGCAATACACCTCTCGTGTGGAGTGCTTGGAATGGGGACAAGGTAATAGTAAAACTACTACTCGGGCGGGGCGACGTCAACCCCGAAGAGCCAGATGATAGAGGCGGGACGCCACTCATTTATGCTGCTCGGAATGGGCATGAGGGAGTGGTGGAAATGCTCCTCGGATGTGAAGACGTCGACCCCAACAAATCATCTAACGGTGGCCTAACACCACTTGGTTGGGCCGCTGATCACGGGTGGGAGGGAGTGGTGAAGCTTCTACTCAGGAGAGACGACGTCAACCCCAACAGGCCAGATAAGCGAGGCCAAACTCCGCTGTTGATGGCTGCTAGCGAAGGGCACGAGAAAGTGGTGAAAATACTCCTCGGACGTGAAGACATCGACCCCAATAAGCCAGATGAGCAAGGCCAAACTCCGCTGTTGATGGCTGCTAGGAGAGGGCACGAGAAAGTGGTGAAAATACTCCTCAGACGTGAAGACATCGACCCCAATAAGCCAGATAAGCAAGGCCAAACTCCGCTGTCGATGGCTGCTAGGAGAGGGCACATGAAAGTGGTGAAAATACTCCTCGGACGTAAAGACATCGACCCCAATAAGCCAGATAAGCGAGGCAAAACTCCGCTGTCGATGGCTGCTAGCAGAGGGCACGGGAGGGTGGTGGAAGTAATCCTCGGACGTGAAGGCATCGACCCCAATAAGCCAGATAACTATGGCCAAACACCAGTCTGGTATGCTGCTAAAAATCGCCACGCGAGAGTGGTAGCTCTACTTTTAAATACCTATTGGACCAGCGGACCAGATCCTTAGTTACCGAATGACACAAAGCTTTTATTGATACGAAAAACAGTGATAGGCGAAAGATATCAGAAAACAGGAAAAGAATAAAAAGATCGTGTACAATAACGAATGACTTTTGACAAGACAAGAGATGACCGTAGAACTGTGAGCGAAAATGTGATGATGGACAGATAACAAACAACAAAGGGAAGAACAGGCCACCTTATATCCTCATCAACAGAAAACCTTCTTCCCCAGCATGCTTCCTGCGCATGCCAGATTCTTTTCCCACTTTCCATCCCTAGGTCGTCCTTCTTTTTCGCTCCGCCAGTGCACTTCCAGGGTAGAAGTACCATGGCTGAGGATAGTGTTATGCCACCTACCTTGGGTAGAGTTCATTACCGAGGGTGAGGTAGATGTTTAGCCGTTGCTCGTGTGTTTGTGTTTCATTGTAGGTGAATTGGGGTTTGATGTTGTCACACCAGGTATGCAGGGTCGGGGTGTCCGATCATAAGAAGCTAACAGTGCCAGTGGTGGAATACTCTCAAAGCCACTGTCTGTTTAAGCTTATCATGGTTACCTTTCCCATCCAGTGGGAATGGAAAATATATGGTGAGCAGCCTAAAATGGTCAATCTCCAACATCTGCTACAGCCTCAAACACTTGCCACCTATGGCACTGCTTAAGCTTGAGGAACCACCACTTCTTGCTGCCGCCGAATATTCGACTCCTAATCTATGTGCCATTTCGCAACGAACAGCAATAGCTTCGTAAACATTTTTGTTGCCACCACTGCCTCCCTCCTCTTATCCTAGCCTTGCCTTTTCCTATAGCTTAGGACACTGCCCGTGGTAATTGTTGTCTTGGCCCTCCTGGGGTAATCCTGCCATCGTGGCATGGCTTTATTTTTATTTTTATTCTTATTTTTAGTTTTGTTTTTAGTTTTGTTTTCTAGCTAAAACACAATCATACAGAATGGGAATGCATGTGTGTATCACATACCCAGCCAATCCTCTATCTGTAACTTACTTATCTTATGGAGTGATGTCAGGAATTGTGAGCTTTTGTTTAACATCTAGAGCCTAGTTTCGGTAGAGAGCCATTTTTGCCGTATCGAAATAACCCGGTGTCGCTTGGACATCACTAACCTAAGCTATATGATCTCGATAGCCAGGAAATAAAACGTTGCTTTGCCCAAAGACTACAGTGTTTAAACGATACCGTACATTGCCATATTGTCATTTGTTGATTCTTTTCACATGCATATTTCTCTTGGTAATAATATAGCATATTCCCCGACCTGGTGTCTTTCCAGTTGTCCTTTAGACTGCCAACATTTCTGCGGCTAGGAAATCATATAATATGTATATTTCATTAATATTTCACCATAACTACCGTAGATTGCCTGTATGAATCTTGTTTCCTTATACAGTATTTAGAATATTTTAGTTTGTTTAAAGGTCAGTCTAGCATCTTTATCTCTTATTCCATTTATAATTATCTATCTTGATATGTTTTTTCTGCTTGCTTAGTGTACCCTCAGCCTACTTTCCATGTTGGGTACTATTTTCTTGCAGAGTCCTGAAAATTGCATCTCCTATCCCGCATTCAAATATAGCTAACTTATATAGAGTCATAAATTGCAGACACGAAGTATGATAACAGAAAAACAGTAACTCGTGCTGTGAACTTTGATCCCAGGAAATAGTACCATTGACTACAGGAGTTCATATCACAGAAAGTGCTGGTGAGTTAAGTTTTCCTAAAACAAGCTGATTTTGGACCACTGGTACTGACTGGCAAAGATTGGAGAGTGGTCGAACAAAAGGCTTAAACAAAAGGTCTCTAGCAGTATATGATGAGGATTATACGCAGGAGTGAACTCCTGAGGAACCGGGTTGGGTTTACAGAATTTTCATTCACGGTACTGGGCCTTAATTGTGTATATAGAAAGCTAAAATTTAGTTCTCTTCTCAACACCTGCGAGTCATGTGCAACCCTACCAATACGATCAGTGAGATCAATGGTGTCTTTTTACATTGGCCCCTCTAATGGTCCCTAGAAATTTGGTGGCAAGTTACCGAATCGTGTCTTATTAAATAATATTGTACATATGCTACTCGTATGATATCTCGAATTATCATGCCATTCGAAGGCTAAACATAGACGAGTGATGATCTGTGACGACATTATAAAATAGTAGAGGAAATAGTGGTCATACCTGAGCCATCTGCTTGTAGATAGTAGCAGTCGATTGTAGTAGTTGGTATGGGCAGACCGAAGCACAGATCAGGCTCTCTTTTCATTTACTGTACTGATTATAATAGTTTTATTTGTGTTCTGTATAAAACATATCAGGAGTATTGACCGGAATTTAGTCTGCTGCTTTGGCTAGCATAGAGGAAAACTTCAGATCCTGGATAATCAAGGGCTCCAATATGAGACTATTCATTAGCGTATTTAAGAACTCTTTGAATTGCTATTTAGGTTAGTTGGCTGTAGAAACGGAACTTGGCTTTGACGAACCCCCCCCGGTGGAGACAAAAATGAGCTAGATTATGGTGGAGGCAGCTTTATGTGCTTGGGGGAGGCAGTGGTGGTGGTGGTGGTGGCTCATATCAAAAAGCGTCATCCTTATCACCACAGAACCTGGCGCTGAATAGGGGAGAGAGCTCTCCGGTCTGCGCAAACATCACGAGGGACTCTGCTGGGCTGCTTTGGGCTAGGGATATGTAGGTATTTCGACAGATTCACTTACGGGGTTCAATGTGCTCGAATATATACCAAGCTACCCGATTCTAGAGGGGGTGCTCTAGGGTGTTGGGCAGTCTCGGGGCAAGATTTGTGATGCGCCGCAGGATAAAAGGGAGATGTAGCATTTGATATCGATCCACTAGGCGCAAGGGGGGTGCCATCGGTACAAATTTGGGGGAGGTTTATTGAGCAGTGTCGAGGCATCCACGAGGTCTTACAATACATTTCGCCTTCCTCCGCCTTGCAATTCTAGTACTAAACGGACCCACCACCACCATCTATAATACGGGTATCCTAAGCGGCGAAGCATACGAGATGTCGCAAATATTTCGGTAATAATATCAGCCTTGGAACACGACTGTTGGGCTGTTGAACAACTGCACCATTGCCGATGAGTGATCTCAAGTCATGCCCGTTTATCGCTACGAGAACCCAGGTTACAGTACCAGGATATCCAAGACCTCCAAGCCGAAAGTGTAGGGTAATGGCTCTTACAAACCAAGGAACCTGGAGGGTGACGAGCCGGCGGCAGTGGGGAAGGTGAATCCGATGGTGCAGTACCGTTTTTCTATCGAGATTCCGGGGTTGGCAACGAATATATCGGATAACAGGGGTGAGCCACAAGGAATAGAGTGAAGAGGGCAGGTCCTAAAATAGCTCATTGGTAATAGACAGCTTGTGTGATCAGGCCAGAGGAGGTACTGTGGGGCTAGAAATTGGGTAGCAGCGGAGAAGTTGGTTTTTATTTCTTTAAGGTCGATGGTGGGTTCGTGGGCTAGCAAGGTTGGTGTCATAGAAGAATCAGTAGTGTTCATTGCGGTGGCGGGGATGCATTTACGAGGGCCAGCGGGGTCGCGGGCTCTAACGGGAAGAAGGGGTAAGAGCAACGAGAGCGGAGACAATGATAGCAAGGGCAAGAACTTGTGGTGTGAATAGACCCTTTCTCTCTCCCTTTAGCAGCCATTGGCGGTTTTTTTTCCTTCGTATAATACTTCTTCCTTTTTCGACTCATAGACGGTACACTAACGCTTTCCGCTAGGTGAGCGGTGATTGCCCACTTCCGGCTCCGTTGTTCTTTTCCCTACCTTTCTACCATTTCCTACTACGATCCCACTTGTGAGAAGTGAATATTCCCGAGCTGGGAAGACCAACCTCCTAGCCGAAAGTCATGGTTTCGGTACCAATGGAAATAGCGCAAGCCTATAAACACCAGAAAAGAGTAATCAGTGGACGGGATCATGACTTTCCTATATTGTGGAGGTGCTAGAAACTGATGCTTCCAAAAAGCCGCATCTACAGTACCGGTACTCGAGTATATGTAGCGTGTGGGGTAAGTTTGGGCGTTGGGTTGGGCTTCTTGGTTCGCTAGGCCATGTTCCCGGAAGTATCTGGGGGCTGGGGCGTTCGTGGCTGGGGGGTGGTGCCTTCAGGTTCGGATCCGGAAGTATTACTCAGGAATTGTAGCGACTACACACATCAATCCTAGGAGAGGTGATATGCTCAGATACCGGTATCTTGATACGATATCGGATGAAGATACACGCTTGCGAGACAGTGGTCTGGAAGCGGACATCTTGAAGAAGATTCTCCAAGATACTAGTATTTCTGAAATGTGTGTAGAAGCAACCACACTCCAAAGCCTCAGGCTATCCACTCACAGGCACTTATCTAGATTCTTACAGGCGCCCCTGGAAATCTACCGGTACGAGTACTCGTATGCGATCCGGCAAGGGGCCACAATCTGTCGCCAGGAACAAAAGCTCAATGCAACAACCAATGGGGTGGGCTAGGATAAAAAGACAAGATGGGGGAGTAAGGGAAACTTGGCACGGCTACTTTGGGGAGCGGCGCTGGAACTCTGATGAATTATCGGCCTAGCAATCCGAATAGGCCCTGAATCTTAATAGCCACTATACCGGTACCGGTACTTGTATCATAGCTTGCCTCCTCACAAAAATTTGGTAACTCTACTTACGGTACTCTATGGTAGGTCCACATCGCTGGCAACAATATCGCTTGCTCGAGTATCATACTCGAGTATGAAACCTGTAGATAGGGCATGAAGCCCTAGCATGTGACCTGTTGCTGTGGCAACAACCTGATTGCAAAACCGCCCAAAGAGGGACAACGTTAGCCAGTTGCCGAGGGCTAGCAGCCGTGGACAAAGAAGACTCCATCGTCCCGTTGACCCGCTTTACCCTTCACGACCAACCCACCTCCAGGCCCACCCCAAGCTCTCCCGCACAGATCACTCGACAATCGCTGAAACCCGCTCAAGTTGTCCGAATTCACAGCGGGTCAAGGCTCTCTCGACCACTCCTCCTCCCAGTCTCCAACACGTACCCTTTCCCGATCTCCGACGTGCCCCCTCCTACCAGCAAGCCCGGTCCCTCGAATATTCTTCTCTGTGTTGGGAAATCTAGGCAAAACGGACCCTTTCGGATTGCTATTGGGCGGCACAATAACCGGATATCCGTTAAAACCCTCTGAAAGCACAGAAACCGTATGTTTGCCCTATTGATTGCGATGGGCTTTCCCTATCCAATAGTCCACACTGCGCATTTTCCTCGGGATTGCTAATATTGTAGCTAGTTTGGTTGAGGTGGAGGGCTGCGATATCAACCAAAAAAGCCTACATGCGCAATACACCTCTCGCGTGGGCTGCTAGGAATGGACACGAGGAAGTGGTGAGAATGCTACTCGGCCGGGACGACATCGACCCCGACAAACCAGGCAAGCGCGGTCGAACGCCACTGTCGCTGGCTGCTTGCAACGGGCACGAGGGAGTGGTGCGGGCACTGCTTGAACGGGATGATGTCAACCCCGACAAGCCAGATGACGCCGGCCGAGCACCGCTCTCGCAGGCTGCTTATAAGGGGCACGAGGGAGTGGTGGGATTACTACTTGGACAGGACCGCGTCAACCCCAACAAACCTGGTCTTGGCGGCCGGACGCCCCTCTCATGGGCTGCTCGCGGTGGGAACCAGGGAGTAGTGGAAATATTACTCGGACGGGATGATGTCGACCCCAACAAGCCAGATCATCACGACATAACACCACTCTGGTTGGCTGCGGCAAAAGGACACGAGGGAGTGGTGAAAGTACTCCTCGGGCGAGACGACATCAACCCCGACATGCCAAACGATGATGGCGCAACGCCACTCTCGCAAGCTGCTTACGATGGCCACGAGGGAGTGGTAAAATTACTACTCGCACAGGATGGCGTTAACCCTGACATGCCAGATCATGATGGCCAAACGCCATTCTGGTTGGCTGCTGCGAATGGGCACGAGGGAGCGGTGGAAGTATTCCTCGGGCGAGACGACATCAACCCCGACATGCCAAATGATGATGGCGCAACGCCACTCTCGCAAGCTGCTTTCGATGGCCACGAGGGAGTGGTAAAATTACTACTCGCACAGGATGGCGTTAACCCTGACAGGCCAGATTGCGATGGCCAAACGGCATTCTCGTGGGCTTCCTGCAATGGCCACGAGGGAGTGGTGAAATTGCTACTCGGCCAGGACAACGTCAACCCCAACATGCCAGATCATCACGGCCGAACACCACTCATGTGGGCTGCCCGCAGTGGGCGCGAGGAAGTGGTAAAATTACTACTTGCGCAGGGCATCGTCAACCCCGACATGCCAGATCTTAGTAGCCAAAACACCACTTTTGTCGGCCGCCCGCTTTAGGTATGAGGGAGTGGTGAAATTACTACTCGGACGGACGACACCAACCCGCCAAGCGATGCAAATCACGTTGAACACGACTCTAATGGGTTTCCGAGAGCTGCATGCAGGAGTGATAGCTCTACCACAGCCCCGGCACTACCACCGCCTGTCTAGCCTAAGCCCGATGAGACACTTGCTCCCCAAACATAGACGACCAATACGCCATTTCCGCAAGGAGTGTGACAGCTCCCTGAATGTGTCTGTCTCTGCCACTTACCTCCTCCTCCCCACGCCCAACCTTCTCGTATAGCTTAAAATACCGCCCTGTGGTAATTGCCGTCTTACCTTTCCTTCTGGAGTCCTACCAAAGAAACCTAGCTTAGGGTTTTCTTTTAGTCAAAGGAAACTATACGCAATGGGAATGCATATATCTACCAGATACCCGCCCAACCTTCTATCGGCATTTTGCTTATAGAGTCAAGTCAGGATTTGTGAGGTTCCGATTCAATCTAGGGTTTAGCTTTTGTAGAGGGGTTATTGCTACTGTATTGGGGTACACTCATGTGGCTCGAAATTTCCATCATATTATTATTTGCTTGCATGTTTTTTTTTTGGTTGTTCACTTATTTGTTTTTTCTACGATTATTGTTTCTCCCTTCCGGAGTGAAGGGTTGTTTAGGTGTAGGAAAAAATATCCAGCGCAAGTATGATACTCGCGCGAAGCGACATAGAAACCAACTGAATAGAGTATAATGGTGATTAGTTTCCACAATGGACATGTCTACATTGCAGGTGCCGAACGGCAAAAAGGGTGTGGATAGCTCGCAACTTCGTCTTCTGATTGCCACCTTTCGCTAAACCAACGGCGAAGATACGAGAATATATTATGAAAACACAATCATTCTTATCCTTCCATTGATCACCACACATACCCACCCTCTTTCAGGCACGTTCTCAACTTCCTTGCTTACTCCCTCAATAACAAAGAAAAGAACGCTCCCTGCAATCGCCAGACAAAGAAAAATGCATAGCAAAGACTCCCGCCTCCCATACAGTTCACTTGACTCCTGACGTTAACCCAGCGGATTAACATATCCAACCGACCCATCGACCAAGGCATTCCTAAAAGTCCAAACTTTCTACTCTTGCCTGTCAAGGAAAATTAACACCGTGCGGGGTCTTTTAACTGTGAAATTAACACAAATTCTACATCTGTCAAACTCCAAAAAAGCCCTGTGGAGCCAGACCGCTCAGCATCCTCCTAGATTGTAACCGCCTACACTCGACTCGGTCTCCTGAATGCTCTACTAAAGTCGTACCCTCTGCTCCTATTTGGCACAAGCGCTCGATATCTCTCTTGCATGTAGTACGGTATAGTAACCAGGTACCTAACGAGTTTCGAGTATACATTCGAGTATACTGGGTATCCTACCTTGTTCTGACTAGCCTATTAAACGAACCACAACGCCGCGCAATACCAGCTTGCAAGTAGTTGGCCTTTCTTATGATACCATGATACAATTTTTATTTCTCCCTATGGTATTCTGTCCATGCTCAGTTCGGGGGTTATAAACCCATATTATCTCCCGAGCCAGGGAGGAAACCTTGCCTTGCCCCCCCCGGGGCTACTGTGTTTGGATAATACTTGTAGTATATGTTACCCTATGCACCTATAATAAATTACGGCGAGAATGTACTGTACGACACCGAAGAATTATATCCCGAACCATAAAATTCGACGCTAGGGAATAGTGCCTCCCACTACAGCGGCCAGTGCCGTAGGGAGTGTCAATAAATTTAGCTAAGTTTAGGATAGCGCCCCTGAGGAGCCAAGTGATAACCAAGTCCAGCTCGGAGATAACAGTGGTGGATTGCCACAGTTTATATGAAAAGGCAGCAACAGAGTTAAAATATATCCTTCCCTGACGCCCAGGATCGCTATGCCAACCATAGCCGTTTTATTTGTGTCCTTGATGCTATGGCGAGGGATCTGCCCGGCCACCCGGATCAGTTAGTTTGGTGGCGAACACTGGATCCTGAATTATACTAGGCCCTGGTGAGAGACTATTCAGGTCATATTGAAGGACTCTTTGAATTTTCACACTCCTGAAGCAGCTAGTCCTAGGAGAGGATTTTGTTTTGAGGAATTTCTGGATCATTGGAAAGTTATAGATTACGGCAAAGGTACCCCTCTGCCTCTTCACTGCAGCGTGCCCCACCCTACAAGCAGCCTGCCGTGCCCGGTGGTGCGATGAATATCAGAAAGCAGGCTCCCTACATTCACGGAACGTGGTACGGGGTTGCGGAGAGAGCCTTTTGGCCTGTACTGACATCATGAAGGGTTCCGCTGGGCTGCTTTAAGTTGGGCGATATCTAGGTTTTGCGAGGTATTTCTTCATGAAACTGGATGTGTTTGTAGATGTACCAAGCCATCCGAGCCCATTGGTGGTGCTCTACTCGAGAGTAGAGTGTTCATCTATCGCAACGCAAGAGTTGTGCTATGACACAGGATAGAGCCTAGAGAGGTGTGACATTTACTACCGATACGGTAGGTGCAAAGAGGTGTTGTAGGATCAAACTCGGGGGAAATTGATTGGGTGGCGCGGAGGCACCCACAAAGTCCAACCAAACACTTGGCCTTTCTTGAGCCCATCTCAATTCCGGAAGTGGACTACCAGTAACTCCACCACCCGCTATTTACAATATCCCAGTAGTAAAAAACAGGGGATGTTTCTAACGTCTTAGTGATAATGTCAACCATTGGAACACGGCAATTAGGGTCTGGAACTACACCATTGCCGATGAGAGGGCTCGAGTCTTGACCTAGCTGTTGCCACCAGAGCCCAGGTTACAGCACTAGAGCAATCTAGACTGCCAGGTTGGGGATGTAGGGAAATGGCTCATACAAGCCGGGGAATTTAGAGGCTGGTATGTCTAGAGTGGGGGGGGGAGCCCAATGGGGCAGTTTTGTTTCGGTCGGCGACTTATATTTGATAGCAAGGACGAGCCACGAGGAATGGAAGGAAAAGAGCGAGTTCTGACAAGCTGTGATGTCAGCTCATTGATGGCAGATAGCATGTGGGCCGTAGTTGCGACTTTCCGATCCTGTGAGGGTGTCGCAGGCTACCTCTTCCGAAAAGCGTGCATGCATACGGCATGGATCGACGCTCTCCGTGGATGCTAGCAGAACATTAGACTAAGTCAGACTTCTTAATTCGCAGAACCAAATCTTCTAAAAGCCTCCTGAGACTGGAGTATTAGTGACTGAAAGATAGCATATTCAGGGTCAATTCGGGAAGCGCCACTCAGTAAGGGTAATGATCCGTACGCATCATTGCAGGGAGAGGTGATATGATCAGGTATCTTGATGGGAGGTTGGGTGGGGACACAACGCCCGTCGCGGGACGGCGGTCTGGGAGCAGACATTTTAAAGATTCTGGAAGATATTTCTAAAGTGTGAAGAAGCTGCCTCAGGCTATTGCTGACAGATAGATTTCTGGATTCTTGCGGTCTCACTGGAAATCGATGCGATGCGGCAAGAAACGACAGTTTGTCACACAGGCTAAAAGCGCATGTGGGATTGGATGGAGCCTCATCATGGAGGGGCAAGGTGGGGGAAGTAAGCGAGGCTTGGCATAGCAACTTCGCAGAGCCGCGCTTGAACCCTGATAAACTGCCTAGGAGAAGCAGTCCAAATAAGACCCCAATACGGTAGCCACAACACTGCTATTTTGCTGCGACAATACTGGGATTTCATAGATGTCACTTGGTACGAAAAGCTGGGTGAAAGTTTTCCAGCTAGGTTTGTTAGGGCCTTAGCAGATACCGGTATGAATGCCATTGAGCGTTCTCCAGGTATGATATCCATACTCGTTTACTCGAGTACTGCCTCAGGAAAAGTTTGTATCTTTCTGCTGACGGGTAGAAAATAGAATTTTTAGCGTCAGCTATCGCTTGATGGGACATGAGCCCTAACTGGTGACCTGTTGCTGTGGCGACAACCCCATTGCAGAATTACCCTGATACGATGGGACATTGCGACCCTGTTTCCCGGGACTTGTTGTGGATAAGGAGGCTCCATCGTCCCCTTAATCCACTTTAGCCTTCACCACCAACTTGTCCCAGGCTCACCCCGAACGCTTTCACACAGCCCACTCGACAATTGCAGAAACCCGCTTGAATTGTCTGAATTCGCGCCAAGTCAGAGCTCTCTCAACCATTCCTCCAACGCGCGCGCCCTCCCTCGATCTCCGACGTGTTTCCCCTCTCTACCTTCGGCAAACCTAGTTTCTCGAGTATTCTTCTCTATATTTGGGAATCCACGCAAAACGGGACCTTTTTAGATTGCACTTGCGTTGAAGTTATTTGACGTCTCCGATAGCCGCATATTCAATTCTCTGGAAGTGTAGAAACGGTATGTTTACCCTGTTGATGCGATAAGCTTTCCCCTATTCAATGGTCCACGGCGCGCATAGTCTTCGGGATTGCTGAGATTGTAGCTAGTTTGGCTGAGGTGAAGAGCTGCGATATCAACGAAAATGACTATGCAAATTACACCTCTCGCATGGGCTGCTAGGAATGGGCACGAAGGAGTGGTGGCGGTACTGCTGGGTCGGGACGACATCGAGCCCGATAAGCCAGATGAGCGCGGTAGAACACCATTGTTGCTGGCTGCTTGTAATGGGCAGGAAGGAGTGGTGCGAGCACTGCTTGAACGGAATGATGTCGACCCCGACAAACCCGATGGGAGCGGTCAAACACCACTCTCGCAGGCTGCTTGCAGGGGGCACGAAGGAGTGGTGAGATTACTACTTGGACAGGACCACATCAACCCCAACAAATCTGATGCCGACGGCCGAACACCCCTCTCGCGGGCTGCTTGCGGTGGGAAGCAGGGAGTGGTGGAGATGTTACTCAGGCGGGATGATGTCGACCCCAACCAGCCGGAACTGTACGACATAACACCACTCTGGTTGGCTGCTTCGAATGGGCACGAGGGAGTGGTAAAATTACTACTCGGACGGCACGACATCAACCCCAACGTGCCAGATTATGGTGGCGTAACACCATTCTTGTGGGCTGCCCGCAATGGGCATGCGGGAGTGGTGAAATTACTACTCGGACGAGACGACATCAACCCCAACATGCCAGACCACCGCGGCCGAACACCACTCTTGTGGGCTGCCCGCAATGGGCGCGAGGAAGTGGTAAAATTACTACTTTTGCAGGACAACGTCAACCACGACATGCCAGATCCTAGTGGCCAAACACCACTTGTGTGGGCTGCCCGCGGGGGGCATGAGGGAGTGGTGGAATTACTATCATACTCAGACGGGACGGCACTAACCCCGCTAAGCGGCGCAAACCAGGTTGAACACGACTCTAGTGGGCTTCCGAGAGCTGCATGTAGGAGTGATAGCTCTCCTACGGCCCCGGCACTACCACCTCCTGTCTAACCTAAGCCCGATGAGACACTCCCCCCAAACATAGATGGCCAATGCGCCATTTCCGCAAGGGTGCAACAACTCCCTAAATGTGTAGGTCCCTGCCACTTCCCTCCTCCCGCCCACGCTCAACCTTCTACAGATTAAAATACCGCCTTGTGGTAATTGCCGTCTTGCCTTTCCTTCCGGAGTAAGCCTGCCATAGAAACACACTTTGGGGGGAGTTTTTTTTTTTGGTCGAAGGAAACTACACGCAATGGGAATACACATATCTACCAGATACCCGCCCAACAATTTGAGATTCCGGTTCAATCTAGGGTCTGGCTTTGGTGGGGGGGCTATTCCTACTGTATTGGAGTACGCCAATGTAGCTCGAAATTTCTACCATATTCTTTACTCTCACCTTTTTTTGTTGTTCATTTTTCCCGCGGTTTATTGTTTCCCCATTCCTCCCCTCTGAAGTGAAGACGCGACAATCGTTTGGGTATGGAATACACTATAAGTATTACCAACACCCCATACAAACCATTTGTTGTCGTAAATACGATTGTAGTCGGTTTCCACTGCAGACATAGCCCGTGTTGCAGGCACCGAGTGGCCAAAGGGGTGCAGATGGCTCACAGCTTCGTTCTCCAACTGTTATATTTCTCCAAACTAACAGCGAAGACAGGAGCACGTATGAAAGCATAAAATCATCCCCATACTCCTACCGATCACTACCCATTCATTTTCCTTCATGCGTGTTCCCAATTCCCTTTCTTACTCCCGCAATAACAAATGAAAGTAACATTCTCTGCCACCCCCGGAGAAAGGAAACTATATAGTAAAGACTCCCACTTCCCACGCAATTCCTTTGACTCTTGGTATCCAGCGCAGTGGATTACCATATCCGACCGATCCATCACAGGGGAAATTCCCGAAAGCCTAAACCTTTCCCGAAACAATAAAACCTTGATGAGAGCATGCTGGGTAGCGCCGATTCATCTCCGATCGTTTAACGAAAATCACACTTATATGGAATGTCCTCCAGGCGTCAAGTTACAGGTGAGGGGTGGCTTGGAAGGTTGTCCGTACTTTTGAGTCTTGCCTATCAAGGAAAATTAATACCGTAGGCAGTCTTAACTGTGAAATTAACTCAACTCCTACATCTACTGTGTAAACTCCAAAACTCCCTGTGGAGTTAGACTCTTCAGCATCCTCTTAGATACTAACCGCCTAATTGCGTGCCACCCTCTCAGAGAGCAGCGCCCAGCCTATGCTAGTATACTTGCTCCAGTCCGCCATACTCGACCTGGTTTCTTGAATGCTCTAGGTAGGTCTTAATCTCTGCTTTTTTTGAACACAAATGTGGCGCTCAAACGCTCCCCAAGTCTCCTGCATATAGTAACCAGGTGCACAGCGGGCTTTTCGAGTACCCCGTATAATCTGGTGAAAGTCGGATTGACGCTAGTGAGGATTTTCTTGAACCTGTCTAACCACCACTGCCTATGTGTTTAAGCTGTGGCGAATTTGCCTTCTTCGTATGCTCCTGTTGGCTCGGTTGCCTCAGTTTCGCTCTAACTCCAATCCGACTTTCACCAGATTATACGGTATGTCGGGTATCGCGACTCGATTCGACCAGGGCGATTAAACAAACCATACCACTGCCGCTTACCGGCGAGCTGGCCTTTCACCTATTATACCACTGTCTTTTCTTTTTTCCTTCTCCTGGTATTTTTGTCTATGCTTAGGTCGGGTTACGAGTCAACATTACCTCCCAATCCAGGCAGCAAAACCTCGCCTTGCCCCAGGACTATCGTTTTCGGATAATACCGTTCCTTATCCTATTGCGCCTAACCAACGCCGTACGATAAATTCCAGCGGCAGGGTTCGGTGCTGGGAAACAGGATAATAGTTGGACAAAACACTTACACATGAGGCTCTGGTAGATATGGGGAGAGTTGAGTTCAGGACGGCGCTACCGAGAAGCCAGGTTAGGTCCAACGACGAGGTTCTTATCTGGGATGCCGGAGGCCAATTGTGAATTCAAAAACTGCAACTGAGTTTTCTTTTCCATTTAATTAGGCCCTATGTTAAGCCCTCCTCCCCACTCCTGTATCTTCATTGTGGCAACAGGTGTTAATGCCATCTAGTAGGTCAATAGAAGGTTACCATACTGTATTATATCGAACCTGTCGCATTGTATGGTGGGCAAAATCATGGTTCGAAAGCTAAACGCATACGAGTGACAGCCTATGACGGCATTATAAACCAGCCAGGGAAATAGCAGCAACTAGGTCATCAGCTCAGAGACAACAGCCGTCGATTACAGCCGGCTCTATGAAAGGACTGCAATAGAGTTAGGTTTGTTTTCTCTTTTTTTCCTAGATATGAGTTTCGCCGGAGATTTACCCAGGTGCCTCGGCCAGTTGGTTTGGAGGTGGATTTTGGATCCTGGATTATCCCAGGTTCTAATAAGAGGCCACGCGGGGAGCACACTGAAAGACTCTTTGAATTACTACTTGGATTAATGAGCTGCAGAAGCAGAATTTTGGCTTTGGCGAACTCCTCGATCGTTAACCCGGATGTTTGAGTATTTAATGCTCAAGAGCTGGGGAAGTGGAGCGCCAGCGCTGGTTTATTTCTTTTTTCTGCCACATTTTGTCCCCTTTTCCTATTATTTTATTTGTTTCTTTGTTTCCAACTGCCTTCAAATATCATTGTTTGCTAATTTGTTAGAAAGGGTTCTATCTTATCCCCCCGGTTCGAAAAAGCGCGTTCCTAGCCTTGGATCATTCTTCGATCGAGCCCCCCCCTGCGTTGCAACGTTGAAGTTTGAACAGGGGAGCAAGCGGGGGCTTGGCATAGGACTTTTTGCGGGGCTGCGGCTGAACCCTGATGGATTGTGACTCAGGACCTAACCTGTTGCTAGGAACTTGTGGTAGATAAAGAGGACTCCAATGCCCCGTTAATCCACTCTACCCTTCATGAGTATTATACCTCCGAGCTCACCCCCAGCTTTTTAGCACCCTTTCTCCATCTCCATCTCCAACGCGCCGCTCCTGGAATATTCTTCGCATTGGGGGATCCACGCAAACAAGGATCCCTCAGATTGCGCGGCGTTGCTTGCGCTTACTACTTGTACTGCAATAACCACATATCCACCAAAACCCTCTTGAAAGCACTGAAACCGTATGTTTACTCTGTTTATTTAGCCAAGATTTCTCTATTCAATAGTCTACACGCCGTATTATCTTTGCGATTGCTAAGATTGTATCTAGTTTGGCAGGGGTGTGGTATCAACCAAAAAGACTTCATGGGTGTTACGCCTCTCTCGTGGGCTGCTGGGAATGGGCACGAGGTAGTGGTGAAAACACTGCTAGGACGAGGCGACATCGACCCCAACAAGCCAGACAATGAAGGCCGGACACCGCTCGGGCGGGCGGCTCTCGGTGGGCATGAGGGAGTGGTGGAATTGCTCCTTGGGCGGGACGACGTCATCCCCGAGAGGCTAGATCGGTTCAGCCAGACACCACTCTCGCTGGCTGCTTCGAAAGGGCACGAGGGAGTGGTAAAACTACTACTCGCACGTGACGACATCATCCCCGGCAGGCTGGATCGGTTCGGCCAGACACCGCTCTCGTTGGCTGCTTCGAAAGGGCAGGTGGGAGTAGTGAAACTACTACTCGCATGTGACAATGTCGACCCCAACCAACCAGACAACGAAGGGCGAACACCCCTCTGGTGGGCCTCCTGCATTGGACACCAGGGAACGGTGGAAATACTTCTCGGACGAGACGACGTTGACCCCGACAGGCCGGATGAGTTCCAGGAAACACCACTCTGGCGGGCGGCTTTCAGTGGGTATGAGGAAGTGGTGAAATCACTCCTTGAGCGGGGCAATGTCATCCCCGACAGGCTAGATCGGTTCGGCCAGACACCGCTCTTGTGGGCTGTTTCGAAAGGGCACGAGGGAGTGGTGAAACTACTACTCGCATGTGATAGTGTCGACCCCAACAGACCAGACCACGAAGGGCGAACAGCACTCTGGTGGGCTACTCACTATGGGAACGAGGGAGTGGTGAAATTACTTCTCGGACAGGATTGCGTCAACCCGCTAGACGGCGCAAATTAGGTTGAACACTACTCTGGTGTGCTTCTCAGAGCCGCATACGGGAGCCATAGCTCCACTACAGCCCCACTATCTACCCCCGCCCGCGTTGTCTAAGCCCGACGAGGCACCCCCTACTACCTCCCTAAACCTAGATAACCAATGCGTCGTTCCCATAAGGACCGCAAGAGCTCCACAAATGTGTTTGTCTCCGCCGCTTCCCCCCTCCTCTCACTCACGCCTAACCTTCTGTAGCCTAAAATATGTCCTCTAGCAACTGCTATTTCATCTTTCCTTTTGGAACAAGCCTCCCATGGGGGTGTAGTTTAAATTGGATTTTTCTTTTCGTGGAAGGAAACGACTCCCATGGAGTCAGGTCAGGATTTGTGAGCTTGTTTACAGTTTAGATTTTAGAATTAGTCGGGGCTATCTCTGCTGTATCGAAATAATCCTGTGCGGCTTGAAACCTCGGTCGTATTTTTCTTTCTTAGTTTTTTTTTGTTTAATTACTTTTTCTACAACCTGCTATTTCCTCTTTGTTCCCTTATGAAGTTTAGACGGGACGATTGTTTCGGTATAAAGGAGAGAAGTATACGATGCAAGTATTTCCGGCATCCTCAAAGCGACATCAAAGCTAGTTGTTAACTAAGTTAAGTAAGATATGATGGTGATTGGCTTCTACTTTGGACATAGTTTAATGAAGGTCAAGCTCATCTACAGTAGGACCTCCTCCTCTAGGCGTGAACTTCAAGGTGAGGGGTGAGGTTGGAACGCTGCCTGTACTTTTTAGTCTTTTCTATAGAAAAAAATTAACGCCGTAAGGAATTTTTCAATTGTGGAGAGACACCAATTCGACTTGAGTAGAAGCACTGTAGTCTATAAACTTCAAACCCCTACTGCGTAGCCATCTCAGATGACGACTACTAGTACCTGCATGGAGTGCCATTTCGGAGAGTAGTACCCAGTATACGCTGGTACACTTGCTCCAATCCGCCAACCCTCAAATTTGTCTCCGGGATACGCTGCAAAGGCTATCATTTCGGACAAGGCCAGGCAATTATGGTCGCGGTCTTTGCTACTTTTTGGCCATACTTGGGTGGCCAAAATCCTAGGTGTCTCTACGGAAATACAGTTGGCGCATAGGGAGCTTTCCGACCATACCTGGTATTCTACCCCAAGTGATTGAACGGACCACGGTGCTGCACAATCTCGACTGAGGAGCAAGTTGGGATATTCCATCCTGCGGGGGTCTCCGTTTGCCTACTGGGGTCTCGTTTGCTTCTTCTCATAGTCTCTGCCTCCTCATGCCCAGGTCGCACGTCACGTGCCTATATGATTTGCTAAGCTAGGTAGTCTAAGAAAACTTTGGCATCCCCTAGGATAGTAGTTTTGGAACAACACCCTACGTCACTGTATTGGAATCAACTGCTACCTTATCAAAGATTGTAGTCGAAGGTACAATATCGGAAAACTGTGTCCTGAACAATAAAATTTAGTGCCCGGTGATAGTATCCTTTGCCTCTGGAGTTAATATGACAGAAACTGCTGATAAGTTAATTTTCCTTTCAGCAAGCGGACTCTGGATCGCTGATCTGGAGATTAGGAAGTATTTGGATAAAAGACTTGAACATGAGGCTTTGGTAGCATATGAAGATAATTGTGTGCAGGAGGGAGCTACCGAGGAGCAAAGTTAGGTCTGCAAGACTCTTGTATCCACCACCGCCGGGGGTTAATTGTTTAGTTAAAAACTTAATTGGGTATGATACCTCCCCAGCCAGTGGTGGGTGAGTGAACACCCCTCGCCCTCTTAGATCTTCCTTAAGAGCAAGGGTGTTTTCTTATGTTGGCCCGAGGAATAGATTATGGTAGGTTTGTGGTAGGCTGCCATGCCGCATCGCGTTGCCTCGTATCGTATGCTATGCAAAACTGTCATTCGAACGGTAAATTTAAACGAGTGATGACCTGTGACGGCTTATAGAACCGCTAAGGGAATAGTCGGGAGAATTAAACCAGCTGTTTGGGGTAATAACAGCCAGCTGCGACAACTTCTGTTACCAGAGCAGAGCAGATTTGGCTTTTTTCTTTCTTTTTGTGATTACTGAACTAACTGTAGTAGGTTAGGAATACAAGTACTGGGGGCCCGGGGTGTCGCTGGGGATTTTCTCTGCTTCCTCGGTTGGTAGTGGTAAACATTGAATCCCAAATTATCCAAGGCTCTGATAGGAGACTGTCCGTCGGCATATTCAAGGGCCGTTTGAGCTTCTGCTTGGGTTAGCTAACCATAAAAACTGCTGAGCTTAGCGGTCGTGATGAATATCAAAGGGGGTAGCCACATTCTTCACAACGCTTGATACGAGGCGGGGAAGCAATTTCTGGTTTAGGCCTACACCGTGGGGGACTCTGCCGTACTGCTATGAGTTAGGCGATATGTAGGTTTTTTTGGTAGGTTCATTCATAAGGCGTGATTTGATGTGCTTGTATATATGAGGCGAACCTATTCCACCGGGGGCGCTCTTAGGTGCAGATCCGTCGCGGTGCAGGGTTTGTTCCGCGCCACAGGAGAGAACTTGGAGAAGTGGGGCATTTGCTACTGGCCGGGTGCGAGTGTTGGAACAAAAACTGGGGGGTTAGTTAAGAGGATCAGAAGCACTCATGAGATCCCATAAACCCAGGATTTTCTTCCGTCCCCTGCAATTCCCGTGGTAGACTGGCCCCACCAACTATCTGCAATATCCCAAGTAGCAAAAAACAGAAAATGTCTAGATTCTTCAGTAATGACGTTCACCTCCCGGGGCACGGTCATTAGCTTGTGGAACAATTGTACCATTGCCGATGACCTGCCCCAAGTCCCGACCTGGTCCTCGCTCGACCCCCGGCGACGGTACAAGGGCATTGGAGACTACCGAGCTGAAAACGTAGAGAGATGGCTCTTGTAAACCGAGGAATTTGGAAGGTGGTGCGCTGGCAGCGGGGGAGGCGAATCCGATGGGGCAGTTTTGTTCTGTTCTGGGGGCCTGGGGTGGGCAAGACTTATATTAGGTAGCAAGGGCGAACCTTGGGGAATACAAGGTAGATCCAAGTGCTCACAAGTTGTGATATTAACTTATTGGTGATAGAGGGTTAGTGTGATCATGCCAGAGGACAAAATGTGGCCATTGGGTGCGTTTTCTTTGACTTAGCTGCCTAAAAGGAGCAGTTATCGACGAGTATGCTGGGCGCCCTGCTCAAACAGGTTGCAGGGGGCTAGAAGGGGTACAGGGGAATATAGTACGGACTTGCTAGGACCGGAAAAGTTAACTGGTGGATGGGGGCCTCGACCTTCCGATCCTGTGACAATGGCGCAGACCACCTCTTCCAAAAAGCATACTGTACATTGATATAATATGTGAAAACAAAATCCTTCAAAAGTCTCCGGGAACCTGAATATTAGAGACTGAAAGACAGCACATTTAGGATTAAACCGGGGGCGCCACTGGGGAAGAATAACAACAATACTCATTGGTCTCGAGAGAGGGGATATCATTAAATATCTTCATACGAGGCTGGCTGGGTGAGGATACAACCAGAGGCGGGGTGCTGGTCAAGGGGCGGGCATCTTGAAGATTCTCAATGATGTTTCTGAAATGTGCGTAGAAGCAACTACGTCCTAGAAGTTACTCCTAGCTAGTAGAGGGATTTCGGGGCGAGGAAATTGGCTATTATATCATAATTATAGCTTGTTGTAACAGTAACAGGTCACAGGTTAGGGCTCACGTCTCACTTAAGAGATATCGTACGCTTACTCGAGTAAGGTTCGGTTGGTGAGGTAAATAACAGCAGCCCACCCTAACCCACGTTGCAGTATAGGCAAACAAAACACTACGGCTAACCTTTTCCCTGAATCTGCGAAATTCCTCTATTATGCTCCGGAAGCTACCTCAAGCCATCCACTTACAGATACCTATCTAGATTCCTGCTGGTCTCGCTGAATATTAATGCGATCCTACAAGAAGCCACAATATATAATATCACAAGCGACAAAAGCTCCATGAAATAATGACGCATGGGTTAGGATTATGGAAGACCGGAATACTACAGGTAGTAATTATGGTGGAACGGATGATAGGGGAGTCAGTGAGGCTTGGCATAGGGCTCTGCGGACCAGCACTTGAACCTTCACGTTCCACCACCTACCCTGTTGCCAAGAGCTTGTGAGACAAGGAGGCCTTCCGTTTCCCGTCAATCTACTCCCAACTCTCCGAGTACTGTAGCTTAGGATTTATCTCTACCTTTTTGGTACAGCTTACTCGGCAAATCTCTTTCGACCCTCTCCCAACCTCTAACTTAACGTGTACCCTTTCTCCATATCCAACGCGTCCTCCCTTCGATCTCTAACGCACCACTCCTAGAATATTCTTCTCTGTATTGGCGAACCTACATAAATAGGGATCTCCTAGATCGCACGACATTGCTTGCGCTGACGGCTGCAATAACCACATATCCACTGAAACCCTCTTGAAAGCACTGAAACTGTATGTTTACTGTATTTATTTCGATAGAATTTCCCTGTTCAATGGTCTGCACGATGATTATCTTTGGGATTGCTAAGATTGTAGCTAGTTTGGCAGAGGTGCGATATCAACTAAATAGACTCCATGGGTATTACGCCTCTCTCGTGGGCTGCTGGGAATGGGCACGAGGCAGTGGTGAAAATACTGCTAGGACGGGATGACATCGACCCCAACAAGCCAGACAATGAAGGCCGAACACCACTTTGGTGGGCTTCCCGCAATGCACATCAAGGAGTGGTAAAAATACTACTCGGACGAGGCGATGTCGACCCCGACAGGCCAGATGAGTACGGCGAGACACCGCTCTGGTGGGCGGTTTTTAGAGGGCGCGAGGTAGTAGTGAAATTACTCCTTGGGCGGGACGGCGTCATCCCCGACAGGCTAGATCGGTCTGGCCAGACACCGCTCTCGTGGGCTGCTTCGAAGGGGCACGAGCGAGTGGTAGAATTACTCCTCGGGCGGGACGACGTCAACCCCGACAAGCCGGATAGGATCGGCCAAACACCATTCTCGTTGGCTGCTGGAAATGGGAAAGCGGGAGTGGTGAAAATGCTACTCGGACGGGATGACGTTGACCCCGACATGTCAGATGACAGCGGCCGAACACCACTTTGGTGGGCTGCCCGCGGTGGGCATGAGAGAGTAGTGAAAATACTTCTCGAACGGGACGACGTCGACCCTGGAAAACCAGATGAGGCCGGCGAAACACCGCTATTTTGGGCTGCTGAAAATGGTCACGCAGGGGTGATGGCTCTACTACAGCCTTCATCATCTACCGCTCACAGGGCTGCCTAATTCCGGAGAAGCACCCTCCCCATCACCGCTTTCCTATGCCCTACCGACAACCTATGTGCCACTTTCGAGGGGGGCGCAACAGCTCCGTAAACCTGTGTCGCCGCCACTCCCTCTCTCCTCTCACCCAGGCCCTATTTCCCCCACATCTTACACACTTCCTTGTGGTAGTTGCCGTCCTACCTTTCCTTCAGAAGCAAGCCTGCCGCGCTTCTTTTTTCTCTCGGTAAAAGGAAATCGTATGCAATGGGGGTTCGCATATCTATCACCTTACACGTCCAACCCCTTTTCCGCATTTTTCCTATAGAGTTGAGTTGGGGTTTGTGAGCTTCTGTTTGAAATCCAGAGTTTAGCGTTAGCGGAGGCCTATTTTTGCTGAATTGAGCTAGGCTGGTGTGGCTTGAAACTTCCATTAGATTCACTTCTCTTGTCGCTTTCTAGTTGTAGATCTTATTTGTAGTGTCGCGGCTAAATTGGGTATTTAAAAACTTGAATTGGATTCCCCCCCTTCCTTTATTCGCCTACGCAAAACTCTCTCTCTCTTACATCCCTACTGAGAGCCGGGGTGTTTTTTTTTAATACTACCCCGACGAATGGCATCTGGTAAGTTTGCGGCAAGTTACTACACCTAATCCTATTGGACGGTATCATGCGCTATGTAACCCTTACTATTTTTACTATGATTTATTTAGAAGAAGAGAACTGGAAGTTTAATACCAACAAAGGCAACTCCAACGTCCTAGCGCCAGGTCCAATTATTAGACCTCTTATGGCGGTGTAACCACAATCCAATCCAAAGACATGATCTGAGCGTGGGTAGCCGTATCTCTAAGCATATCCAACAAAATCGACGAGGTTCTTATCCGCAATACTGGAGGCTAATCGTGTATTTAAAGACTTAAGTCAGATTTCCTTGTCATTACCGTTGGTCATGGTAACCCCCAGTCGTGGGAAAAAGTGGAGTTCACACTTATGGCTTGACACGACGAAGTGTAGTAACACACCCGCTTTCCCAACCCATTGCTCCTCGGCGACAAAATGCCTCTCTTTAATGATAGCAGAAGACGAGAGTTAATTATTCTGGAGAGTATTTAAACATTTATTGTAACAAGTTTCATAGGTATAGGCGCAGTCATTCTCTCTTAGAACGGAAAAGTTGGTGGCTGTGGTTGCTGAACGGCCAGTGTGAACCCCACTTTTTCCCACGACTGCGCATTATACGCCAACCCATAGGGAAAAGCAAGGTCTATCCAGCGCCATTGCCAACAAAGTAACTTAGAGACAAAGAAAGTGAACGCGTCTGTACCACATCTACTAACCCGAAATCAATCTTCTTAGACGAATGGGCTCCACTGTGATTGCTCATGCCATGACAGCCTGCTTCTTGTGGACCCGGTAATAGTCGAATCCGCTTTCAGGACAAGTCCAAGACCAGTGATAATACCATACAGCACACGGTAAACCTTACCACCCATCCTGTACCGTTTCCTTACTATCTTGCTACTAAATTCTTTAATCTCGACTTTCGTCTCTTTTGGACCTAGCTCTAAGTTGTCGAGAGCCTCAGTTTCATACTTAAAACGCTCTAAGGAGTCTTAGTACGTATCCGGTAGCAGCGAAACTTCAGGACTGCTTGTCATCAGCTCGGGCTCCGGGCTCGGTAGGGTGAGAATGCTTTTCAGGGGTGGGGGTAGGCCTGATGGCATGTTAAGAGAAGGGATGAGTGATGTTTCATGGTTTAAGCTCTGCACATTTCTACTCCGAAATCTGGTCAAACAAGTGGAATGAATGATTAGGATGGGAATCCCGGAGCCTAATTTGTGGATATGCCTTCTGCTTGGGGATCAATCTTCGGGTATTATCTACTATCCCTATCAATAACGAGTTTGGGCGCATTCCACAATCCAAGGGAGCATTACGGGGCTAGTAGCCATCACTCCGACTCTATAGGATGGGGAAGCACCCACCTGTGTGCGGTGCCTGAGTTAAATGTGTTTATGGGCGATGGATATATGAAGTGGTGTGCTGCTGTGAGAAGATGATAGTGCTGATCACCCTGTGTGGATGGTGACAGCGAACGTTGATAGGCTTGAAAACTTGCTTGCTGATGAGCTTGAACATGATGCCCGGATCCTTCTACTCCTCGCGAATTCGGCGAGACAGTCTTTGTTACAATAGATGCGCGTAGAACACGTACAGGGTGGTGGTAGTGCTGCGTACGCTTTTCTGCAGTTGGATGATTTCCTAGTGGCGGCCTTTCCTAGTTGTTTTGACGTTCTCTCTCTCTCTCTTAGCAATACAAGATTATCACCTTCAGGGATACAATTCGCAACAGTCTTCAATGCTCTAGCTAGCAAGAGATAATGTGACATTAAACAGACTCATTTTGTTGTTGTGCAATATTTGTTCTATAATACGTACTCATGTCTCTGTTGTCGCTGCTGCTTAGATGGTGGGGTCTAAGAACTTTGCGGGGGGTTAAATTGTGTCTAAGCTCAACACCAACTCTTTTCAGTCACAATGAGTGACGTTGTACGGTCGCCAGTCTAGGTCCCATAAATACCACCTCTTCTACCCCTATCAATTTGTCATTGTTAGTGATCCAACTGTACTCCTTCCCTTCGCTATTAATTCCTCTTTTGTTGTTAAAGCTCCCTTGCTCATACAATCTCACTCGTATTCTGTAACTCTATCTCTTCTATCATTATCTATGAACCCTATTTGTCCATGGCTAGAACCCCGAGAAGCCCCACTTCATCTGCCGGCATTGGCCTAAGTGTTTCCTCGCGAAAATGTATGATATCATACATTGTGGAGTCGTTCGCCCGGTATTATAATAATGTGGGAATCTCATTATTACATTCATTGTAATGTTCTGCTTTGAATACTTCAGCTGTGATGGCTTCAAAAATGTATGTGTACATTTATTTTCCCAATCGTGTGAGTTTCTATAATATAGTCGATATGGTTTTCTCCGGGCATCTGTGGTCCCTCGATCGCGGGCCTACCTGTTCAGAACCTGTTACTTGGGGGGCTACTGAGTGACATACAGTAGAAGGTTCGCTCTCCATTCTCAAGTCTACAAAACGGTAGGCTGGTGGATACCTACCAGGTAGTACAATATACTGTTCGTTCGGCCATCTCATTTACGGTAACCAGTCCGCATTGTAGGTATAATATGATTTTTATATTATTGTCGGCGATGGCCTTGAAAATCTGGGGCTGTCATACACCGGTTTTCCTCTATCTAAATAAGGCGCTACTACCAAATTATCGATAATCTAGGAGAAGGAGGAAATGGAAAAAGTCTGTGCAATCTAGAGAGAGAAAGAGAAAGTAAAGTGCAGGCAAGAATTTACAGGTGGAGAAAAGTTAAATAATAGGATGAAAACTGCAGGCCTGGACCGGATATTCTCACAACAATAAAACACTTTCCCCCGTTATAGACCAAGCCCTATTTTATATTGTAACAGAAACTCATAAATCCTCGCTCGACAGTAAAAGCAAATCCCAGGCGGAGGGTTCAGGAGGGTATGGCGGATACGTGCATTCCCATCTCACGGGATATCCTTCGTCTATAAAGGGTGATGTCTATGGACGGTCGCCATGGGAGACATACCCGGAAAGGAGAAGGCGGCGGCTATTCCCACGAGGCGGTGGCTTAAACCGTACTGTGGATTGCCGCTTTGCGAGAGCGTAGCAGCGCTACCACCCTGTCACGGCCATTCTCAGTAGCGCTCAAGAGCGCTGTTTTGCCTTCTTCATCTGGCTTGTCGGGATTGACCTCTTCCCGTGCGAGTAGTATTTTCACCACTCCTTCATGTCCAGACGAAGCGGCATACGAGAGCGGCGTCATGCCGCTATTATCGGACTTGTCGGGATTGACCTCTTCCCGTGCGAGTAGTATTTTCACCACTCCCTCATGTCCAG
>Ga0307509_10002989_pt1 | contig 26466 bp, 26 predicted proteins | sample 10_EM_MG_FD_202245 | JGI IMG/M metagenome (GOLD analysis project Ga0307509, IMG submission 202245) | Populus trichocarpa ectomycorrhiza microbial communities from riparian zone in the Pacific Northwest, United States - 10_EM | ecosystem: Host-associated > Plants > Roots > Unclassified | place... | reverse complement strand
CCAAATCAAACAACCTATAAGCTAAACCGTAGTAAAACCCCACCGGGCCCAGCTCCCGAAGGAATAGGGACTCCTGATTATCGGGTCTCGGGGACACACAAAGGGGAGGTAACTCCCGGGGGCTAAATAACCCCGCCAGCCGAGGCTCAGGAAGAGTAACCGAGTTCGAGAGAATGCCGCCTAAAGAAGGAAGGAAGGCTCGTGGCAGTCTGAGGAAGATCCGGTCGGCTATTTCGGGCAACAGGACCAGAATCAAATGAAGGTTTAAATATGCTCCCCTAGTCCGAGGACATCAGAAGGGAACAGAGGTCTGGGGGTGGGCGTCGAGCCACGAGCAGTAGGGTGCCAGCCGATCCAAACGTCGGGGAGGTGGAGGGCGGAAGGCTAACCGACAGGAGAAGTGCGAGGAAGGCCGACGGAAGCGGGGTCACGATGTTTCGTAAAAACCGACCATGCCAGCAGAGCACAAAGGAGACAGTGCAATACCAGAGAGCAGTGCCACCGGTGGCAACTACTTTATCGATTGACCGAGACTAAAGACCGACCGTTGACGGGTGAGGGGTTGCCGACCGTGGAGGGCTGCCTAAGCGAGCCCGGAGAAGAGGAGGTGAAGGCGAACTCAACCAACCCCTAGGAACAAGCTTGCCAGGCCTGACCATCAGAAGGGAAAGGAAGAGGGAGGGTTGACGGCTTCACTCAGACAGAGGCAATGTGGCGTGTCTGAGGAGAGGGGGGTGGATGGAGGTGACAATGATTTCTCGTGGTGTTGAGATTTCAATCGCCGGAGGTGTATCGGAGACGGAGGATGCTAACTACTGTGACCATTCCTTTTTTTTTTCTTTTTTTTTAATCTCACTTATTTATTGTTTCTATTGGGGCAAAATGCACAACTGTTCTCATCCCATGGTGCTAGGTACATGGGTCCTCGGCCGGAACGTAAGCCATGTGGACAAAAACCTCCAACTACAGTCCTTCCCGCTATCCCCAAGCTAAAACCCTCTGACCCTGCCCGACAAAGAAATAATCCCCCGCCCGGTACTATGGGTAGAAACTACAAGGAGATGAGACCACGGGCCTGAAAGCCACGAACCAATAACCCCCGCGAAAGCCTAGCCTAAAAGAAAAACATCCCCAACCGACAGTAGACACAACCAACAAAGAAAAGCAAACCCACTCCCCCAAATCAAACCACCTATAAGCTAAACCGTAGTAAAACCCCACCGGGCCCAGCTCCCGAAGGAATAGGGACTCCTACATGTTGGGTCACGGGGACACACAAAGGGGAGGTAACTCCCGGGGGCATATAGCCCTGCCAGCCGAGGCTCAGGAAGAGTGATCGAGTTCGAGAGGATGCCGCCTAAAGAAGGAAGGCTCGTGGCAGTCGGAAGAAGATCCGGTCGGCTATTTCGGGAAACGGAGCCGGAAGAGAAAGGATAACATAACCCCCCTAGTCCAAGGACATCAGAAGGGAGACAGAGGCTGGGGGTGGGCGTAGAGCCACGAGCAGTAGGGTGCCAGCCGATCCAACCGTCGGGGAGGGGGGGAGTGGAGGGCTAACCGACACGAGAAGTACGAGGAGGGCCGACGGAAGCGGGGTCACGACGTTTCGTAAAAACCGACCGTACCAGCAGAGCACAAAGGAGACAGTGCAATACCAGAGAGCAGTGCCACCGGTGGCAACTACTTTATCGATCGACCGAGACTAAAGACCGACCGTTGACGGGTGAGGGGTTGCCGACCGTGGGGGGCTGCCTAAGCGAGCCCGGAGAGGAGGGGGTGAAGGCGAACTCAACCAACCCCTAGGAACAAGCTTGCCAGGCCTGACCATCAGAAGGGAAAGGAAGAGGGAGGGGAGACGGCTTCACTCAGACAGAGGCAATGTGGCGTGTCTGAGGAGAGGGGGGTGGATGGAAGTGACGATGATTTCTTGTGGTGTTGAGATTTCAATCGCCGGAGGTGTAGCGGAGACGGAGGATGGTGTAGCGAAGACGGAGGATGACTAACTACTGTGACCAAGTCTCCTACTTATATAGACTCTTCACGCAACAACCCTAACCCTGGTGACTCATAACTTGAGTCACGCGGTCCTATGACTGATAACGAGTCATGCCCGAAATCCATCAGATTACTCCTATGAGTCACTGTGCAACATGCCGTAAACCAATCATCAAACATAAAACATATCAGGTGCACAAAGCGCGTCACCTGAGTGAAACTGATGACTCATAATGTGCGTCATGCGCGAAAGTCTTTACATCATTATGACTCACAATCGTGAGTTATAGAAACATCAACCAATCATAATATAACGATGACATGTAACTACGAGTCATGTGAGAACTATGAGTCAACTGACTGCATAGCGTGAAACATCAACATACCTCATGACTAATAACTATTAGTCATGTGAAATCTCGCTTGCTTAGTCATGATTTGTGACATTAGCTCCTGTCTCCCCCTAGCTCGAGACCCTTTGTGCTTTCCTTAACATTTTCAATATGAAACATATAATCAAATAAACAATTTGAAACAATAAACATAGGGAAACAAAAATTATACGTTACCATCCTGAGATACCATTCGTCTCCTCAGATTCCTTCTGGACATCGTCTTCCGTATCCCCGTTCGTAGGTGACCTGTTTGGTGTCCATTCCTTGGATGGCAGCCGGACTGCCTCTGAGTATTCGTCGTCGCGATCAATCTCTCTCACCAGAGCTGCCGCTTCGCTTACCCCTCGTTGAACTCGTATCTTTAGTTCGACGTTCTCGTATGCCCGTGGTCGGGCTTCAATTCTAGCCTTCCTGGCCGAGTCTTCCGCGAGGACCACTCGTTTCTTCAGTCCTCGATTTTCCTTCTTGAGGCGGCCCATCTCCTCCGCCATCCTCAACATCTCCTCCTGGAGATCGTCCACCAACTTCCCAGCCTTGTGGTTACGTTCCTCTGGTGCCGCTGGCTCACCCCAGCGTACCTTCTTCGCTTGTCGTCGTGGTTGTTGTCGACGGGGTTGCTTGGGCCACCAGCCCGACCCTTCTTTGTCGCCCATGTGGACGTCGCAGTCGTCATCGTAACATGCACTCCAGTGCATGGCTGAATGGGGGGTGGTCGAGGGCTCTCTGTTTGAGGGCATCTTTATTTGTGTCTTGATAATGGTGGTGGGAGTAGGATGTGTCTTTGGTATCGGGACAGAAGTAAGAGAAGAATAAAGAGTCTTCGGTAGGGGTAAGTGGTTCTTGTTTGTCTTCGTCTTGGTTGTCTTTGTGGATGCTTCATCTGGAGTATTCTTCTCCTTTTCGACGTTCCAAAGGCTCTCTTATAAATCTTTTCCCGGTCCTTGATCTTTCTATCCATCCTGTGGCTTTCCTGTTGTCCCGTTGCTTCTTCCTTCCTCTTTCCATTCTTCTTGCATCGTGTAATCCTTATCAGAAGGATTATGTTGTAATCATACTGTCGCTTGTCTTTCTTCATGTCGTTCTTGTATCAGTTAATCCTTATCCAAAGGATTATGCAATAATCGTACGGTCCCTCTTCTCTCCATTCGTATTGTCCTTGCATCAAGTACTCTAAAAGAATCCTTTGATATTGTCTTGTGACCACTTATTTGATTAAGTGTTTTTCAATCACTTGTCATTCGTCGCATGATTCTTTTGTTGTATGAGGTGTCGGTTAATTCTTTATCGTAAGAATCATGTCGTATTCATTCAATTGCTTCTTCTTTCTTTGTGTGTCAAGTAATCTTAATCAACTTCTGTCTTGAAGGTTTCCGATCGCTTGCATCGTCGTATGACCTTCTTACATTGGCTAATTCTTATCAAAAGAAATAGGTCGTATCGTTCAGTCACTTCTTCTTGTTCGTACTTCATTTGCATTGGAGGGTGTGTTGACCAGTTCGTTATAGTGGTTGGCTATAAGTACTATCGTCTGAGGACTTTTTCCTCAACGATTTGGCCCTCCTTCTCCTTTGCCATCTTTTTAATATTTCTTGGTTAAGCTCCTCTCTCACAAGTGCTTATCTTTCTTTAAGCTCCTCTCTCACAAGTGCTTGTCTTTTGTTAAGATCCTCTCTCACAAGTGCTTGTCTTTCGTTTTCGTTACTTTCACAGTTGCCGTTGCAACCGATCCAGTCTCTTCATTTGTTAGACTAACTTATGGTCTCTTTTTTGTTTGGCTTCTTCTTCTCCTGGATGTTGTTACAGCCGTTTGAGCACCTTGAGCTTTTTCGTCTTCGTTCGTCTGGGTTCCTTCTCACAGTTGTTATTACAACTGATCGAGTAAACTCATAGCCCTTTCTGCTTTCTTCGTTCGTTCATTTGTTTTTGGCTTCTCTCCCGGATGTTCTTACAACCGTTCGAGCATCTTGAGCCCTTTCTTCTTCTTTCATTTGTTTGGCTCCTCTCACAGTTGTCGTTACAACCATTTAAGTAAACTCATAGCCCTTGTTGTCTTTGTTCGTTCGTTTCGAAACTGTACTTTCTGGTTTGGTCGTTGCCATATAGGTAACTAGCCCTGTTGAGCAAGGTTTGCCATTCGTCCGGTAAGTTTCTCTTGTCATCTTTCATACTTTATCATTTTAGATCCCCTTCCCCTCAAGCCTTGGTCCCACAAGGCTTTCAGTTTCGAAAAAGATTCCCCATTTTCCAGGGTCATTTTTTACTTTCTTATGGTTAGGGTTCTCTTTTATACTTCGTTCGTCAGTGCTTCGCTTGTCGATCTCGTATCGACTGCGTTCGTCTTCGCTTCTCAATCACTTGTCGAACTTGTCTTATGAGAAACCTATATAATTGACTTGATAGGTTCCTCATGTACTTCGCTCGTCTTTGCTAATGATTCACTTGTCGATCTCGTATCGTGAGGAACAATTAAGACATGGTCTTCATCCCTCATTCCTTGTTCCCTTAGCTCCTCTCTCACATGGGCTGGACGCACAGCCCACGCAAACTCCCTCCTCCCGGGGTCTCCCCCCTACCGGGTTCGTAAAAAAAAAATCCTGATTTTTCTCCTGCCAGGTTGCCCTAATACACAGGTTGTATGTTCCCGTTGTAGGTTGTTCGAGTCGTTCCGAGGTGTCTCTTGTTGATTCTTCTTCTTTTATTGGTCTTTACTTCGTTCTTGTTGATCTTTATTCCTCAGGTCTTCGTTCTTCGTGTTGTATCCAGAATGTCTCAATTAAGAGTTCAGGTCGTTGTCTTCTATGTTTGTGTAGTCGTTTGCAGTTTGGTGTAGACGCAACCAAATGTAACAAACCAGCCTCGCTTGCAGGTGTTCATAATGGGAAACGACTATCATGACTATGATAAGCTATCGACATAGCCTACGTAGTTTGCTTCATCTATCGTTATAGACTAACATCTTGTGTTTGTAGTAGGTATAGTGATCCTAGGAAGTCGTATCGTGTAGGAATAGAGTTCTCGCATACAAGCGAGGTAGTATAGAGATAAGGGCGTGAGGTATCTCGAGCATAGTGCACCTATAGAAGGTCGCTGTCAATGCGCTTGGCCTGTGCCCCAGAATCTGAGAGGTGTATTACTTAGATGGCTGCGTGAAGACCTCTAACTACTGTGACCTTTTTTCTTTCATTTTTTTTTCATTTTTTTTTTCACTTTTTTTTTAAATCATATGCATTTGTTTAAGGTACAAAGACAGACAGAAAGCTAGTTTTTGGCGCCATACTTCCGATCCTCACCTATCGCTGCGACCTCTTTATCCCGGACGCAGGCACACTTAAGAAACTCGACTCTTTCTGGCACAGGGTGCTCCGGTGGACAACCAATTGTTTCTACAATACCACCCGTGGCGCTCTATATCGGGAAGCCTCACTGCCACCCATTTCCTCAATATGCAAGCACCGCTGTCGGTCAGCTGCCCTTCGCTTGGTCTGCGCCCCTTCGGATTTCAATCCTGCCACCGCCCGGATTCCCGAGTCTGTTCCCACCTGGGACCAGGGACGTTCTGCGGATGATCATCGTTTTCTCCTTCAGGGCTCTTCCAAAGCCATCCACCTTACTTCATGGCTCCGTCCGGCGGTTAATTCTGCCAAGCACCTGCCTCTAGACTCCTTGTGCCACGAAGTTTCCGACCTCTTTGCGCAGATCCCTATCCTCCCGCTTGCCTCGACTGATCTCGTATCGCTCCCATTGTCAAGAGAACCCTCCACCACCTACCAAGCCCTCAGAACTCCTCTGTTACAGTCACTTCTCACCAACTGGCTGTGCACAAGTCCGCCCATGCCCCTCTCTTACCTGTACAGTGCCTGCCTCACTCCTCACACCTTTACTGGCCTTCCACGGTTTATATGCGGCCGCATTCATCAGATGCGCACAGGTGCCAGCCACCTTGCTGCTCATGTCTCCTGGAGGAACAGAAACTCTAGCACCCTCTGCCCGTTCTGTGAGGCAGACGATGAGTCCTTCCAACATGCGATTCTCCTCTGTCCCACTAAGGTCCAGCCTCGCCTCACCCATCTCTCAGGTGTGGATGACATTGGCCCTGACGCTCCTCTCTGGCACTCGGTCCCCCTCCTTAGAGGGCTGGCTGAGTATCTCTACGCTACCCGCACAGGTTTTCCTCCAGCCATGTTGCACATTCGAGCCAGTACTGCTACTCCTAAGCCGGGGTCGGACTCAGGTAGTTCTTAACATCTTAAACTCCCTAGGTCGGCCCTGGCCTTCTAGGTAAAGCTACTTTTATCTTCCCTGATTGAGTTTTTCTTTAGGGTATTTTCTTTTTGGTTTATGAGTTTCCTTTGTTTCTAGCTGGCTGCGGCAGTGGGCAGGTATGACGGGGAGGTTTTAGTTCTTTTGAATATTTTTCTTATGAGTTATAAGGAGGATTTTACTTTACTTTTGTTTTGTTAGTCATCGATAGCGATGCGACAGGGTTCTGATGATCCCGCTTGGAGAGTTTTTGCATGCCTTGTTTGAGTTTTGTTGTTTCCTTTGTTACTTTTTGGAATTAAGGTTTTTTATATGCCATAGTGCGAGCTGCATGCAGGATTTTGTACCTAAATCAATAATCACATGATTCAAAAAAAAGAAGAAAAAAAAGGAAAAAAAGGTACAAAGACAGCATTCAGCTTTAACCCTATGGCCAACAAAAACCGTACCCTCCTCACCCCAGGAAACATCCAAACCCCCAAGTGCCTCTGGTATGAGACCAACCGCACATCTCGCCTATCGCCCAACCAAATCCTACGAACATACTCGTACATACGAAGGAAGTAGAAAGGAAAGAAACAAGCAGGAAGGAGAGGAGAACCCTTAGCGACATCTGCAAAAACCGGAAGGCTGAACAAAAGAAATGTATGAACCCCTGACAAAGGAAAATTACGTGTGATAAGTGACGTGTATCAGCCTGAGCTAGGAAATGAAAGTATGGACCTGCACGCCGGAGCGGTGCCGGGGGACGAAGCGATGCCCGATGGCAGGATGGGAAGGCGTGTGGAGGAGACTCTGTTGACGGGTCTCCGGTGGATGTGCCAAAATGGCATTAGCGACGGCCAGAAGGACGGGCGTAACCAAGGCGGGTTTTTGTATAGCGACCGAAAATCAACCGCGGAAAAGGAAGCAGTAAGGTGCCAGCTGAGGAGGTGGAGAGAGAGGAAAGGAGGTAGCTGTAACCGAGCAACGGGAAGAAGACCAAGAGGGTGTTTTTAAGAAAGGATGGGGAGGGGAAGGCAATCCAAACGCTTGAGACGACCGACTAGAGTAACCGCGGCTGATGCTTTTCCGAATGCGAAGCGAAGATGAGGTGCTGAAGTTACTAACCGAAGTGTTCCCCAACAGGACCGTATAACCGAGACGGAAAGGTACTTCGCAAAAGGCTTGGAAAGCTCAGCGCCGACTGTGAACGAAGAGAGCCAAATGCCGACCGTGCAAAACCTAAGCTAGGTGCAAAGGAAGTGCGGGGTAAGGGGGGAGAACCAAACTTCATGAGCAGGAGTCAACGATGAACGGGAACAAGAACCCCGTGGAGGAGGGGGTAGACCCCAGAGGGAGAGGAGGGGTTGTAGCATCACTCCCCTAGGCAGAAGCCATCAAGGGGGAGGAGAGGGGGTCGTGGTGGATCCCACGATGATTTCCCTGGTGTTGAGATTTCAATCGCCGGAGGTGTAGGGGAGATGGTTTGTGGCTAACTACTGTGACCGAGTCTCCTACTTATATAGACTCTTCACGCCAACAACCCTAACGCTGGTGACGCATAACTTGAGTCACCCGGTCCTATCACTCATAACGAGTCATGCCCGAAATCCATTTGATGACTCCTATGAGTCACTGTGCAACATGCCGTAAACCAATCATCAAACATAAAACCTATCAGCTGCACAAAGCGCATCACCTGCGTGAAACTCATGACTCATAATATGAGTCATGTGCGAAAGTCCTTACATCATTATGACTCACAATCGTGAGTCATAGAAACATCAACCAATCATAACATAACGATGACACGTAACTGCGAGTCATGTGAGAACTATGAGTCAACTGACTGCATAGCGTGAAACATCAACATACCTTATAACTAATAACTATGAGTCATGTGAAATCTCGCTTGCTTAGTCACGATTTGTGACACATACCAACCAATTAACTCCTCTGAGATGTGCGATGTTGTCTAACTGTGCCAAGGTTCCTCCTGATTATGTAACTGCGAGCAGTTGCAAATCTTGCAGTACGTCTACTATGTGCCCAATGGCTCAATGCAAGATTCCGCTCAACCCCAGATTATAGAAACCTTTATTGCCCCAACTACATTTTCTCAACAATGCCTGATATTCTTGCGTGAATGGGGTTCGAGCTGTAGTTTAGATTTCTTCAGTTCTTGGAAAATAGGCTTCCAAATCTTTTCCGTTCCCGTAATGTTTTTTTATAAGCTGTTGAAGCTCCCACTCCCTCTTTTCAACCTTCTTTCTTGTATCCAATTCCTGTTTTTTAGATACAACTGCACCAGCCTGGTGCGCATAGATAACCCCCCCTTGCTGCACTGCCCTTCTGCTGTGACTTTGCCGATGTGCCCGGGCCAGTTCAGCTGCTCATGTGCTGCCTAACTCCTCTTGAGCCATGATCCCCGTTTGAGCGTGCACAATACTGCCACGAATAAAGTGCTGAATATTGGTCTTGAATGTAGGTAAACTAGGATAGGAATTCTCCAGGTATTCAGCCTGCCGTTTGTGTGATCAGATAGTATATGGAGTAGAGAGAGCAGGTGGAATAGTGGGTAGTGGTGGTGTAATTGGTAAGCAGTGGGGAAGAGTTTGATTCTGGAGTAAGCGGAAGAGGACTGCATCAGGAGTCTATCAAATCAGCCCTGTTTTCCGAAAAGCAGCCAGAATTGTGCTCTCCTTAAAGTCTTGAAGGTGGATTGAGTGAAGAGCAGAGAGGAATTCTATCTTATTGAAGTCGGAGCATCCAGTGCGAGTTGCATTGTCGTTCGCCTCGCTTTGATAATCTTTGAGGGGCTAGCAAACAACGACGTCAAGAGGCTGAATGAGGTGCGTAGTATGAAAAGGAAGACAGAATGGAATTATATTCTTTTGACCACAAAAGCTAATAAAGTCACAGCTATAGTCCGATCTGTATCCATCCAGCAGTAGAATACAATATACCCCCACCTGCCTCAATTCAGAAAACCTTTCAAAATGCTTGAACTATTCCAAACAGAGCAGTTCATTTGAATCACCTGATTCAGAGACTGCTAGTAGCATATCATCCTCTAACTCAGTTTTTGTAGTCCAATCCTCAAGGTGCAAGACCCCCGGAAGAATTACCATTGGTGGCAGAACATGCCCATTACCACTTATTACCTCATAACAGCTAATAAGCTCCCGGTTTGTCGTACTAGGTAAATATGACTGTCGCTCAGGATCCAGTGTTAATATCCACTGATCCCACCCCACTCCAATCCTGAAACCTGTCTTGTCAATGGTATAAAGATCCTCCTTTACAATTCCCTTTTCTTCACAGAGGAGCCGGAAGCACTGGAACCAGTCTAGGATTGTCTTCGGATCATGGGCTCGCCTTCTCTCTTCCTCCAAAGTCTTCTGCTTTCTTATATAGAATTCAGGATACCTATCAAGAAACTGATTCGTCCAAGAAGAACTAACCGTTGGTGGAGCAGAAGCAGAATCCCCACTTGTATAATTTTGACGGAGAATGCTATTCGCACATTTTCTCACCATCAGTAGGTAAGCAGACGTCCCACTCTTATCGAAGCGTTTAAGATACCGACATACTGCAGTCTCCTCTTCTTTAGTAAGCTTTTGGTTGGCTGGGGGTCAGGTGGTCTTGATTTGACATCCTTTCCACCTTGCCCGGAGACGGGTCTCCGGGACTTCAAACTCTCGTACAGCAGCAGCAACATTCGGTTTGTCACTTGCTTGAAGTTTCTGACATGCAAGGGCAATTCTGGCTTCAATCTCGCTATAGGTATTGGCCATTCTTCTATGATTGTTTGGGACAGTAGGGTTTGAAGATTCAATAAAATGGAAAAACTGGCATTGAGCCGAATCTTGCGTTGAGCTGGTGGGCACGTAGTAGACGTGCTGCATGATTTGCAACTGCTCTCAGTTACATAATCGGCAGGAACCTTGGCGCAGTTACTCGCTATTAGCCTCACAGGAACGGAACCAATAGACCGAGAGAACAAGTGATTTACTGTGCCTAGCATACGCGCAGCGAAGATCTCCCGACACGGGGTTTCGCATCCAACCCGGGGTATTTACTCGGGCATGGTAGAAAAAGGCGGAAAACTTTGGGTCGCGGGACCAGGATTCAGAACCCTGATCGATCATGAATAGTGAAAAAGTGGGGTGTTGCAGGATGTGATTAATCTTAGGCAGTTGCACTAAGCGACCGCCATGTACCTACATATTTAATCAAGTTGTATTGGGCAATAATGAGACTAAAGGAGGACAAGGAACAGGGTGTTTTGGTAGCTCTTTTGAGAGATCCAAGAGATTTCGCTGCCTAAAAGCACTAGCAATTCCATTATGATCTGAATGGTTGAGTGCTACTTGTAAGATACCAACCCATTCAGTGTGCATTTCAGATGTCCACCAAGACAAGAATCTTTCCACTTATACAACCTATCTCCTCACTACAACCCATGATCTTGCTGATCTGTTTTTCCGCCCTTTTCTACCATACCCTAGTACTCGCCAAACGCAAAAGTAATTGGAAAAGGCGCCGTTTCTGCACCGACCGGCTCTCCCATTGCAACGCCGAAAATCTATTGAGAACTTGAAATCCAAGGGTTAGGGTTGGCGCCTTTTCCAATTACTTTTGCGTTTGGCGAGTACGAGTACATACAGCAACGTTGTAAATTCCGCAAAAACTGGAATAATTGGACCACCTCAAGTGCGGTTAATTTAAGGTGTGGATTGCGAAGTGATCTTCTGTTTCAGTTAATATGGGTTTTATTATTTCTTGGCAGCTGATTATGGAGAGTTTTCTCCTTGTCATCATCTATACTCTAATCAGCTGCCAAGAAATAATAAAACCCATATTAACTGAAACAGAAGATCACTTCGCAATCCACACCTTAAATTAACCGCTCTGTACGACGTCCAATTAGGCTATTCAGGCTATCTCACATCTCATAGTGGCAAAGCACAAACCTGAAGACACGACCTTTTTTTTTCTTCCTTTTTTTCTTCTTTGAGGGCGAGCGAATAAACTTAACCTTGCACTGTATCGTAATTCCAATATGCAGTAACTGTTACCTTTGGGATTAGATAGCGGCGGGAGGGGAGACTGCCGATATGGTTTGGGTGCAAACTAATCTGTATCTTGAGCATGATTAACTGTTATTGCTGGTAGATAATAAGAAAAGATTACTGAGGATAGCGTCATCGTGGTAGCTGGGATCCCCCGCTAACTTTTTCTTCTTTCTCGGACAGTACCGTGCGGTAGCAAACGACAAACATGCCCTTACTCTCACTCACAGCATACTTAGTTCTGACATTCCCCCCATCTCATCCTATCTTACTCTGCCCCCCTCCCCCTCTCTCTGCATCTCTTGAGATTTGCACGTACACAATTTCTACATCTGCCTCCCAACTGTGATAACTTCACGATGTCACTTTCTAATAAGCTTGGTATGTTTGGCCTTATATATTTTTTCTAGATACGTGATTTTTAACTTAATTTGGCCCAGTGGGGCTGATGGGCGAATTGCTAATGCGGTGGGCAATTCATAGCTATCACTGATCTTGACCTTAAGGGGAAAAGGGTTCTTATTCGTGTATGTCCTATATTCTCACGCCACTCGACATCTCCCACCGAAAGGGAATTTTTAACAAATGAAAAATAGGTGGACTTTAACGTCCCTCTCGAGGGAGCTACGATCACCAACAACCAGCGTATCGTGGCGGCCTTACCGACTATCAAGCATGCTCTCGAGTCGAAAGCTAAGTCTATCGTGTTGATGTCGCACCTGGGACGCCCCGATGGAAAGAGGGTTGAAAAATACTCTTTGGCACCGGTGGCCAAGGAATTGGAAAGGTTGCTTGGTGTCAATGTTACTTTCTTGAACGACTGTGTTGGCCCGGAGATTGAGGAGCGTGTTGCGAAGGCTTCTGATGGTTTGTTTTTTTCCTCCCCACCCCACTATTTTGGTTTCTCTACTGGTCGAAATTTTAGGAGATGCTGACTTATGTGGATTCATAAACCCGAACAGGAGAGGTGATTCTTCTCGAAAACCTCAGATACCACGCCGAGGAAGAAGGAAGCTCTAAAGGGCCGGATGGCAAGAAGGTCAAAGCCGATCTAGAGAAGGTCAAGGAGTTCAGAAAATCTTTGACCTCTTTGGGCGATGTCTACATCAGTTTGTTTCCTCATTTCTTTATCTTCAAGCAGCTCAGTTGGTTAATTGCCCTTCCTCTTCCTCCTTTCTTCCTCCGGTAGATGATGCCTTCGGCACTGCCCATCGTGCTCACAGTTCTATGGTTGGTGTCGACTTGCCGCAGAAGGCCTCAGGTTTCCTTGTGAAGAAGGAGTTGGAGTACTTTGCCAAGGCCCTTGAATCCCCGGAACGCCCATTCCTTGCTATCCTTGGGGGCGCCAAAGTATCCGACAAAATTCAGCTTATCGACAATCTAATTCCCAAGGTCAACTCTTTAATCATTTGCGGTGGTATGGCGTTTACCTTCAAGAAGACCCTTGAGAGTGTGAAGATTGGTAATTCCCTGTTCGATGAGGAGGGTGCTAAGACAGTCGGTGAGGTTATCGAGAAGGCGAAGGAACGTGGTGTGGAGGTCGTCTTGCCTGTGGACTACATCACTGCGGATAAGTTTGCGAAGGATGCTCAGGTCGGCTATGCTACTGATGAGCAGGGCATCCCCGATGGGTGGATGGGATTGGACTGTGGAAAGAAGTCAATTGAGTTGTACAAGGACACTATCGCTAAGGCTAAGACCATCCTCTGGAATGGGTATTTGCTTCTCCGCTCCTTGGTAGCAATGCCTTGCTAATTGTCATAGGCCTGCTGGCGTTTTCGAATTTGACAACTTCGCAAAGGGAACCAAGGCTATGTTGGATGCGGCCGTCGAGGCCGCGCAGTCTGGCAAGATTGTCATTATTGGTGGTGGTGACACTGCAACTGTGGCGGCGAAGTATGGTGTTGAGGATGAGCTGAGCCATGTCTCAACCGGTGGTGGAGCGTGAGTTGCCGGACCTGCTTTCATTTGACTTGGGAAGTATGGCTAACATGTGATGCAGTTCATTGGAATTGCTCGAAGGCAAAGACCTTCCTGGTGTCTCTGCCCTCTCGGTAAGTCCTCATGAAGTTGATTTGCATGACAAAAAAAAAGAGAAAGAAAAAAGCTAATCGGGCTGTAGAGTAAGTGAGCGAGATACACTGAATGGGAGGATGACTGTGAATCTTACTAGTAAGATATGTAGCTATCAGAATATCTAGCCTCTAGCCCAAACATCTATTTTCGTACTAGAGGAACAATAAAAAAAAGACCTCCCCCATAGCAGCACATGAATTCTCTCAACCTTTTTATTTCTTTTGCACACAATACGTAGAAGGAACCAAATGACTATCATTGGGCATCGTGATACTCCGCGGGTTCATCTATCGTTGGAGAAGCTATGCTACAATTGAGAGAACGTCCCGCCCAGTTACAACGAGAGCGAATCTTGCATCGGAAGGATGGTGTATTATTTATTTGGTGGGATTCTTTTTGAGCTCTTCCCTATACATTCCCGGGCGAACGCGTTAGCCTATTCCAACCAATTGAAACAGAAAATGAAGGGGATGAACCTTAGTTGAGTAGAAAAGTCTTCGGTGGTGTCATCATCATCCCAACTCTCCTCCCACAATCTTCCGCCGGGTGGATTCTGCACATCAGTTTCGCTCTCCTTCCAATCTATTGTTCTCCCCACCACACGACCGTGTCTCTGATTAGTTCACATCCCTAGAGACCCAACCAGCCCTCTGTGGCTCACCTTCGACGGGAAAGTCCTCGAACTCGTCATCCTCCTCGAGCGATAAGGCTTGCTTCTGTGGCTCCTTGGACTTGTCGGCCACGGTGGAGTCCTTGGGGTCGGTGCTCTTTGATGGTTTGGATGAACTAGACATTTTTGTGATGTTGAAGGCTGAGGTTGGATGTTGTTGAAGGGATGGGTTGATGGATGGATGGATGAATTTGATGCTGATGCCTTGCTTGCATGGATGTGGACTATGTCGGTAGTGAAATTGAGGAATTTCAAATTAGGTTAGGTTAACTTAGGGAGGTTGGCCAAGACTGCTACGGGTTCATCGGTAAGTTAAGCCGGGAGGGTTTTCTTGCTTGTATTGAAAGAGTATGTATCTTCAAGTCTCCATACACAGTTACTATATATCAATTCATTTATAATTATGAACCCCTTAAAAGAACCATTCCAAATGGTCTGATTCATTCTCCTTTAGTCTCAGCTTAGCCTTCTACTCGTACAAGAATATTAATAAAAACACGGATATTTAGCATTCCAGCTAAACCCTGGGTGCAACTGCTTCATGCTAACAGCATCATGTAACCCCCTACCTTCGCACTCCTAATCCTAGTTTCGCCACCAAAGTCTCCCACTAGGGGTATTCAAAGTTAGGAACGGAAAATGACGGTTGAAGAGGAGAACGGAAAAAAGGTTCTTGGCCTACATGTAACCGTGCCAAGGTTCCCACCACTTCGAACGCCGCTAAGCGACCTTCGAAGCAGGTGGCACTCCCTAGGAGTGCCAGACGGCTCAAAGATAGAAACGGCTCAACGATAGATTTTTAAATACAGCGAGCGATGCGAACAATATGATGCCCAATCTGACTACTAAAAAGCCTATTAATCTTCCTCTTCTTATTTCTATCTTTTACTTCTTTCCTCATTTGTTTAGATATTTCTTTCCACTCTTTTTGTACTTTCCTATCTGCAGTTTTCTGTGCATTCTCCAAGGCACGCTGAGCTTTCTCAAGCTCCTTCTCTACAGAGTCCTGCTCTTTCTGCTTGACCATTTCCCTTGCTTCGTAGGCATAAAGCACACCCCCTTTCTGGAGTGGCCGTCGACTGCGCTTTTGTCTTGCCGCTCGTGCAAGTTCGGCCGCCTTGGTGTTCTCCAGATCTTGTAATGCAAGTGCCCCACTTTGCGCAATAGCCAAACTCCCTTTGAGATATTGCTGTAGGTGACGGTTTGAGCTGGGAGAAAGAGGAGGAAGGGTGGAGACTAAAGAGTCTGCATGGTATTTGAGTGAGCATAGGGTTGTAGGTGTAGAGGGTGGATCGTCAAGCTGCGGGCCTGGGATGGGTGTATGTTGTCTGAGCGGGACAGTGATAGGTTGAAGTTTATTGAGCACAACATCCGGATTAAATGGCCAGAGGCCCGTTTCTCGAAAGGCGGAGAGAATGGTTGTAGGCTTAAAGGTTTGCATGCGAATCGACTCAATTGCGGTAAAGAATTCCACCTTATCGAACTGCGAGCATCCCGTTCTTGTAGCAATATCCAATGCCTCCGCATGATAATGTTTATACGGCTGGAACACCACCACGTCCAATGGCTGTAAAAGATGCGTACAGTGGGAGGGGAGGCAGAAAAGAATTATCTGATGTTCATCACAAAATGTAATGAATTCTCGGGTGGTATGAGACTCGTGTCCATCTAGAATCAATAACCTCCATGCTCCAACCTGGCGCTTGGAAGAAAAGGCTTCAAAATGATAAAGCCACTTTAATGCAAACCTATCATTTGAATATCCAGAATCAGACAAACCGATGAGAAAGTTGTCTGGAACAGCGGTTCTCGTGTACCAGTCCTCCATGTGCAAGGCACCTGGTACGATTATCATGGGTGGCAAAACACCCCCATCCCCGCTAATTGTCTCGATTACAGTAACCAATTCGCGGTTACTTGAGCTTGCCTGAGTGAGCGGACGTTTGGCATCCCTCGTCACAACCCACTGGTCATGACCGATTCCAATCCGGAATCCGGTCTCGTCAAAATTGTAGATAACCGCTCTTTGAATACCTTTTTCCTCCACGAGAACTTTATATCTCTCAAACCAGTTTCCCAACTCCTCAGCATCATGAGACCGCTTGCGCTCCACATCCAGAGTCTTTTGTTTCCTGACATGGTATTCAGGATTTCTTTGGAGGAAGCGACGTGTCCAGGTTGAGCTGACTTTGGGTGGGGCATCGGCAGAGTCGGTTTGCACTTCAAGAAGGATTGAGTTGGCATAGGAACTGATATGACAGAATCGTGGTGGAATACCCAACTCGTCCAATCTGTCAAGGTACTGACATAGCGCTAACTCTTGATCTGTAAATAGTCTTCGGTTTGTTACCTCTCTCTGCTGTCTAGATAGGCGGCCTCTCAAACGGGCCCTGAGTCGCTGTTCCGGCAAGTCAAATCTGCGAGCCAAAGCTGCAACATTAGGCTTTTCTTCCTCTTTAACTTCAGCGATAACCTTCTCGATGCGTGCTTCAATACTGCTACAGCTTTCGTCTTGCATTATTGGATTGTGGTTGCGTGGGAGAGTTGAGAGAGTATTGGATGGTAGTATTTTACAAAATCTTTCGTTGAGCCGTTTCTATTCTTGAGCCGTCTGGCACTCCTAGGGAGTGCCACCTGCTTCAAAGGTCGCTTAGCGGCGTTCGAAGTGGTGGGAACCTTGGCACGGTTACTGCGAGAGCTGGATGGCCAATTAGGAGCCTGGATTCAAAAATTTGGGAGTTGAAACTTTGAGTAAGCTGGGAGTGTGGGGGCGAATTCAAAAGGGAGCTAGGAGGGTGTTAGGCGGGAGCCTATCTCAAAGACTTGCGAGATAACTCAGGCTGATAATCTTTATCCTAGAGGGAGATTGTCTAGGAAGGCTCAAAAACCGAGAAAACTTATTCAATACCGGCGAGTCTCGGACACTCCCTACAGAATACCATCCAAGTTTTTTGATCCCAGCAAAAATGCAGCCTTTCACCCACAGCCAAGGAAATATTTCTTCAACTTTTGGGCAAAAAAATACTATCACAAAAATTCGTAAAAAAGTTAAATGTTTTTTTAAAAAATAAGCGCGACCTAGGTGTATTTATTAGTATTTTTTTGCTTCAAAAGAGAGCTGGTAGAGAAATGCAATTTATGTAAAAAACCCATGTCTTCTAGTGCCAAGCAAGGTATTAATACAGCTTGGCGGGAATGCTGCCTAAGCCTTTTTCTAAACAGGAGATCTTTTATTTAATTTTCAAGCTGTAAGTGAAACATTGTGTTATTGCTGGGATAAAAAAACTTGGATGGTATTCTGTAGGGAGGTTCCGAAACTCGCTGGGATTGAATAGGTTTTCTCCTCAAAAACCAAAGTAGAGATAGGTAGAGTGATAAAAGATTTCCTAGTATAACCGTTTTATATTAATAAGATCTCTTCTCTGTTGCTTGACGATATTCAAATAGCTTGGGAGACATCTCGATATTTATATGCCATGTCTGAGTGGTCACAGGCTACATCTAGTTCTCAGACTAACTAAGTATCCACTAACCATTTCCTGTTTTGTCAAAAAGTACAAACACCATTGGACTCTGACAATTCTCTTACCTCACTTGACTTCCGAATCGCAACACTATGATTATTCCTGACAGTGCTCCCACATGTTAGTCTATTCGTCACGATGCATCTTCGTCAACATGGAGTCTTGCTTACAATTGCATACGCAGAATGACCTCCATGATCAAACCAACAAAGGGGGCGGCTTTGTTATTGAATCTCTTAGCATTGCAGGTGTATCTTGCACTCGACACATGCAAGACATAAGATAGACTTGTTCCGATAATTGTCCCAATAGCTATTATCTCTCGCTAGTCATATCGTTCTCGTATGGTTCCTTCAGTAGCTGAAGAGTACCAGTGACATATGTGAGTGCGAGTATGTCTCATTTCTCAAACTACTTCTTCCAACAATACCATTCACTTCTGCGACTTCCATCACAGGAGTGTGGAGTATAGTATGATGTTGCCTAACCATTGTGCATAAAACATCCCGATACTTAGTGACCACTTGTACGACTGTCGTCTTCAGTGTTCAGTAACTGTATGAGATGTGGACCAATTTGGCTGAAATCACTTGCATAAGCTCACCAAAGGTCTTCCCTCATATATGATGCAAACAGGATCCGGTTGGACGGACAGCCGCGACGTGTATAGGTTACGAGGAGGATTCAAAAGACTATGTCTTTCGTGAGAGGATGCAACTATGGCGGTGGCTGCCTGTGTAGCACAATCCAAACATTGCTGTAGGAGGAGGGTGTTAGGTTGACACCTCTGAACTCAGAACCCAAGGTAGGGTAACTATAGGTCTTTATTCACTAAGGGAGGGCTGAGCCTTCCGGTATGCCTAACAGAGGGGAAAGGGAAGATTTGTAAATAATAGAAGAGGTAAACAAATATTTCAGTCTCTTCCAAGCTCAAGTCACGGGTATTCTTCTGCAGTGTGGACATTGTACTTCTCAGTGTGAAAGGTTTTCAATGAGGTTTGGGTTGCACCATTTTAGTCTGATAGTCGATATAATGACATAGTTATGTTCGATCCTGTTCAACTTACCATCTACTACTCTTTTGACCACTAGTACCTACAGATATTCCAGTTGAAATCTTTTTGTCAAACTAACTTTATTAAGCAAGTACTGGTTGTGCTGATGCACCTTTGAACCTCCTAAGTTTGGATAAAATTTTCTGTTTATCAACTTTGAATACCCTTACTATTTGCTTAATAAAGTTAGTTTGACAAAAGGATTTCAAGAGGCATATCTTTAGGTACTAGTGGTTAAAAGCTTAGTAGGTGGTAAGTTGAACAGGATCGAACATAACTTTATCATAATATCTATTTCACACTGGGAAGCATAATGTCAACACTACAATACTAGTGACTAGAGCTTGAAAGAGACAGAAAAATTTGTTTACCCCATCTATTATTTACACCCCTTGAGCTTTCGCTCTTAGCTCCACCTTTTGCATTCGCCCCAATACTCCCATCTTACTCAAAGTTGCAACTTCCAAATTTTTGCATCTAGGCTCCAAATTGGCCATCTAGCTCTCGCAGTACATGTAGGCCAAGAACCTTTTGTCCATTCTCCTCTTCAATCATGATTTTCTATTTCTAACCTTGAATTCCCCTAGTGGTGTAACTGGGGCATTCTATAGAGAGGTGAACTCTAAGGTTGTGACTACACCACATATGCAAAGTAGAAGATAAAGATGAGGTAAAAGTTCGAAAGAATCAAGCGGTAAAACATAATATAGTTAAGCTCAAAGCTTTAAGCAATTAGTTCTCTTGAGGAAAAGTTGGTAGTCGAAGTAGAATGCCAAATGCTTAAACTTAAGTAGATATCAAATTTAAGCCTTTGACATTCACTACTACTCCGAGCTTGTGTGAACACCCTGTCCCGCTCAGGGCTATCCGAGGTCTATCCTCGCTCAGGAATTTTCCTGACGGATGTATCAGGCTAGCTCGGGTACGCTTAACTCTGTCATTAGGATATGAGTTTCTGATATGCATCTCCAATACAACCGCAGGTGGAAAATCTCTTCCTATTGAAGTCATACAAGTGGCTAACTGTTATGACAACAACCGGAGTCGATACCTAGGTGGTGGACTCACTGGCCCAGTAGTTGTTTCGTCTATACAAGCTATGCAGTCCATCATTTAATCTACGCGAGTATCTAATGTGATAATTGAACATGCAAGCTCCACCGCTGAGATGTAGCCGAGAGTTGGCTAAACGGGCGCTACCCATAGCCAGCCTCTTGGAACATACTCTACTATCATAAGACTCATACCTCTAGAGTCCATTGACAACCCATAGTAATGGTACAAATCAAGGGGAGAAGGTCCTGGCTGGTTACTGAGGTATTTGTCTCGAAAGTGCCCTGGCCTCCTTGAACTATCTAAGTACCACTAGGAAGACTACCCTGCTACCAGTAGGCTAAGATAGACTCCTAGGTGTTGGAGCGACAATATATGGGTGACCCCCATTTCGGCGGTTACCCATACTCCCCTTATATATCCTATGAACGATATTCAGTCGGACAGACGGCGACAGCTTGTTCTGTGTTATGGCAGCTGCTCCAAGAACCTCTTTTTACTAGCAAACGAGCTATTACCCAGCAGTCTGCCTATGACGTGCCGTCCCGACGCTGGGGCCAGAGGGGGCTGTTAGCTCAACCCTCCAAAGTTCAATTGTATGTTTGGGCCACCATCACTCAGTCTGCTAGCCTTTCTACGCAGGTGTGCGTGCACCCTTCAACAGCTAAGAGCCTATTGAATGTGAGGCAAATGACCTCTCTAAGTTCCAGAATGACTTTGCCGGTGAAGGTAGGGTAACTTGGGTACCCCAGTAGGGTAACTGTGTCCAATGGGCATAATAGCCAAATTCTCAAGGTAGGGTAACTTTGTCCTCTTTTGCCTTTAACCACTCCGGAAGTCCTCCAGGTGATCAGAAAAGTTGTCTCAGAGATCCGTGTAACATTCCCATAATTCTCATGACTTTATGTGAACGTTTTCCCCAACAGTTACCCTGCCTATTAGAGTTTCTAATGATACTCTACTGTTTCCTCTGCCTTGCCCTAGGTGAACCAGCATTCTTGTATACCAAGTATACTAGACCATACCACCTTTGGTTACCACTTGGTATACCATTTGAGCCAAGGTAGTAGTTATTGTAGCTACTTATCCTAGGGTCGTTACAAGTGGTCGTGCTCATCAACCTCTTCAACCTCCATCTTTTAGACAAAACTTTCTGTTCATCAACTTTGAATACTCTTACTCTTTGTGACCATACTTAAATATAATGACAATGGAGGCGGAGGGCAGGGTACCATATTAACTGGGGAGAACCAGAAGATGCTAGCAATGGCGAAGAAAGTATGCTGAACCTTTGCCACCCTTTAGACAAAATTCAACTGCCTGAAGTGACGAAATTCTGTGTATAGGCTGAGATAATCTCAAATATTATTGCCCTTGAAGTAATTTCTCATCCATCAGTTTTGGCCAATCACATTTGATATCTGATTTCATGATAAGTGACAATGAGTGAATTTGTTTTACAGTTGTTGTTTATTCAACTCACGGTGGCTCACCTGGCTCCTTTTCATACTGGATATTTGCTAGAGGTGGCCAAGCAACCTCCTGCATCCTCTTCCCCTGATAAGACGACCTGTCTAGTCACCTGTACCATTCATGTTAGTGAACAGAGTCTTGTGGCTGCAATTCACCTGACCTAGGCTGCTTCTAGTGGAGATTACTCCTAGTTGATATTTGGTTATAAAACCAGCTATCCTAAGGGCAGCAATGTTTTTGCCCTAGAACTTGGGGACCTTGTTGCTTCGCTATAGTTACGTTCATTGAGCAAGGTTGAGATGGGCCTTCAGGGTGCTCTTCTTGCTTGCTATTGCATGTTGGCATGTTGCTTTGACTACAAGTCTACTATAGGTTTCCACAGCAGCTTTCACCCACTAGAGGGCTCTTCTCAGGAGGTTGCCCCTACTCTCTCAATGCTCACCTCCCAGTTGACTAGGTTGGGGTGTACCCTTCTCTCACTGGGGTTGGATCCCATGATCATCTTCTGCTCTGAGAAATCTCTGGCCCTTTCCTTACGCTCACCCTCACTAGTTAAACTGGTCGGTATACCAACTTACTCATCCAACAGCTTGTTAACCAATTCTGGTTCTGGGCTGCCTTGCACTTTTGGTGCGATGTTGTCTCCCGGTAACCAACAAATATACAATGCATTAATCAAATTGAACAACGATGCTAATTGGATGTATTATCTGACTGAATCAATTTCTTAGACCCCTCTTATTGGTTCTGGGTTTGATGTTTGGGGTGACATTGGTTGTCTGTTATTGGCTGCTTGAGTTTCGATTCCTTGGGCCCTGGTTAGATTTGCTGGTTGCAACAAATGAGTACTGTGGGGGCATCACAATGAATAGCTAGTATCTTTCTTTTTTTACATGTTTATGTTATTTTTATTTGAGGTCTACGGGTTCATAGACATGGTGAGTGGGAAAGCCGGGCCGTTGTCATGGGGACTAAGCGGTGGAGGCGGGTATTTAAACACCTGTAGTTAGATAGCTAGCGAGAGAGAGGAAGAAGACAACGACAACTACAACCTCCGCGAATGAGGCCTTTGCGATATGGTGAACATTTGGCTTTTCTTTTCTTTTACTGCGACCTTCCTCGATTCTACCAAGTGACCTAAGAATACACGTGCTGTGAGCTGTATTTGCCCATACCGGATACTTTATTTTCTTTCCTCTTGCTTTTCCTCTCTCTCAGAAACCGAACTCGACCTTAGGTAGAGTGATTTATCTACTACGACTGGGGACCTTTTTCTCCGGATCCTTTTCCCCTCTCAGTACCCTGCATTTTCATCAGCACAAAAACAGGCTCCTACGGTGCCCCCTGTAGTTAAGTTTAACTTTTTGTGTAATTGCATGTTAGCTAATTGTAATACTAAAAATCCTGTTTCTTATATTACAAAAGAAATACTAATGTTAATTTCTGCAAAATATAAGCCATTTTTATCATCAACTGACGGACTTTTAACATACAGAAGTCCCAAAATTTAAACAAATATTGCTTCACTTCGGTATGTAAAAGGTCGGTCGGCACCTCTTAAAAATAGCTCAGATTTTACAGAAATTAAGATTGGTATCTTGTTTTTCAGTATAATAACAGGGATATTCAGGATTACATAAGGTAAGACAAGATTAGGCAGGGTAACCTTTCAGGAGTAAGATCACATAAAGTGAAGAGAACTATGAGAACATTACAGAGGTCTCTGAGATGACATTAGGTGTCTACATGAGAACTTCCCAAGCAGTTAAAGGCATAAGGGGGCAAAGTTACCCTACCTTAGGGATTTAGCCAATCTGCCCATGGATCTCAGTTACCCTACTATGGTATCCAAGTTATCGTACCTTGACTGGCAAGGTCATCCTGGAACAGAGAGGTCAATTGTCTCACATTCTACGGGCTCTTAGATTTTGATAGAAGCACATGTATCTTTCCAGGATTTATAAGAGTAGTATGCATAACTACCAAACATAGGGTGATATATAAATGGTCCCTCCGGCACCTAGAAGTCTATACATACTTACATGTAGTAGGGTAGTCTTCCGAGAGGTACTTAGGTAGTCTCCGGAGACCAGAGTGCTTTCGACACTATTACCTAAGTAACTAGCCGGAATCTTCTCCTCTTGATTTGTAGCATTACAATGGGTTGTCAGTGGACTCTCGAGGTATGAGTCTTATCAAGATAGAGTATGTCCTAAGAGGCTGGCTATGGGTAGCACCCATTGAGCCAACCATCGGCTACATCTTACCGGGGGAGTTTGCATGTCTAAATATCTTATTGAGTTGTCCTGTAGATTAAATAATGGACAGTATGACTTGTATAGATGAAACTACCAGTTGGCCAGTAGGTCCACTACCTAGGTATTGACTGTGGTTATGGTCATGGCAGTTACATTAGGAAAAAATCTAAATTCTGCATCCTGAAGTAGAGTTTATGTTGGGAAGAGCCTGTGGTACATTGGAAGACATCTGAAGTCTTCCTATGGCATCCATGTGCATCCTGATAACTTGTTCAATTCTTTTTCAGCAAAAATGGACATGTTAATTATGTCCGATAGGGGTCATTTTTTAAATATAGACACTTTGAATAGGATATTATTTAGTCAGCTAACGCGTTTTGGCAAAATATCATTTTTCAATTTTCGTCCCTCATTTCTGTCTCCAGATGCCTTCAGAAGCATAGGGTGCATAGGGTGTAAACTGATTTTCTTGCTGATGTAGCCACTTCTATGAGTTCAATAGGAAGAGTTTTTCCACCTCTGGTTGTATTGGAGATACATTGCAGAAACTCATATCCTATTGACAGAGTTAAGCATACCTGAGTTGGTCTGATACTTCGGGCAGGATAATTCCTGATAGAGGGTAGACCTTGGACAGCCCTGAGCAGGACAGGGTGCTCACACAATGTCGGAGTCGTGGTGAATGTCAAAGGCTTAAATCTGATATCTACTTAGGTTTAAGCGTTTGGCATTCTACTTCTATAACCAACTTTTCTTAAGAGAATCTTTTGACAGGAAGCTTTCAGCTTAACAATATTAAGTTTTACTCTTTTCATTCTTTTGAATTACTTAACTTTACCTCCTACTTTGCCTCTTTGTGCGGTCACAACCTTAGAGTTCACCTCTCCATACAGTACCCCCATTACACGGAATCTTCACTTTCAGTTGAGTGTTTACTGAACTTCCGATATTTGTTACTTCCATGCACAGTCTGTTCTGTTTCAGTGGATATGATGGGTATGCTCAATAACATGAAGCAAGGAAAGACCTCTCTCCTTTCGTCTTCCTTCTCTGAACAAGGGAACATCCCAATACAATGGTTGGTGTACTTCAATGTTAAGCATGACAATTTGGACAAGTGGCTGGGGATATCCTGGTATTGGCCAAAGGCTTTGCGGAGATATGTGCTGTTTTGGAGCCGGTGCACAGTAACAAGATGGTTTTGAAAATGAGGGTTGATATGTAGACCAATTTGGATCCAGAGGTTAGAGCGTGAGGTTGATCTGCTCCATCACCGTAACTTTGCTTTCTACACTCTCAATATGACTAACTGTGTAAGGCAGAATACAAAGCCGGCCAAACTTCCTTCTTTGACTAAGAAGATTGTTGCTCCTTCATCTCTACTGGTACCATCAAACTCACGCTCGGCATTCGTTTCCAGCCCTGGTACTACTGCAGCTGGATTTTGAGTCAAAGCGGCTTGCGGCATGGCCCCTAAGAACTCAGCCGAGTAGGTGCTTAACTTACCTGTTACTACTGTTGATACCTGCTTCCCCTCAGCCTCCCCTCACCAATCAGTATTTGGGAAAGACACCTGACCTTGAGGTTTAATAACTAGTGGTCTATTGCCCTTTTGGAGAGATGTTTTGTAGAGATAATCCACAGGAGTATCAATGCTTTGTTTGCCAATAAAGCTAAGATTAGAGGCGCTCACCCTTACCGGAAGTTGACGAGATTGCAAGTAGATGTTTAGTTTATAAGACACTAACTGGGCACAGCCAGGCCGAAGGTGAAGGTTTGTTGGGAAAGTGTCATAACGTGTTGATGTCTGATCTTTTTCTCCATGACTGTGCCTTTGTACAAGAGGCGGCTAAGATTAAGGTATTAGTTATCGGAGTACTGCTTGCTGATACTATTAGGGTCAGCAGATGGCAGGTAGAAGATTATACAAATGACTGGGTATTTGACTGTCTCCGGAAAGACTTTGAGCAATCCAACCCCGCAGTATTTATGGCTGGATGCTATAATATCTTAGGCTCTATCCATGTACTGAAGACTAACAAGCCAACAGTATGCCAGATTAGATTCATGTTAGAATGCTCACCGGCTGTAAACGTAGCTTTGAGAGCAAGTAAACTGTGCCTACAGGGCGGTAACCAAATACTCTGGGTTTGCATGGAACTGGAACTAGTATGAGTGTGTAGCAACCTCCTTCAGTTGGGGCATATCTCCACTATGTGTTTATTGCTTCCTTAGTGTAGACTATATCGTAGCAGACACTGCACAGCATATCATTTAGCTAGTCACTCAATTGTGCAGAATTGGCCAGTGAGGCTAGCGAAGCATATTGTAAGAGTATTTTTGTTTTAGGTATACTGAAAGGCCCAGCCTTCCCTAGTGAATAAAGACCCATGGTTACCCTTCCTTGAGTCCCAGGTTCGAGTCTGTTAACCTAACATCCCCTTCTGGCACCAGTATTGGGATGGCCCGATGCCAGAAGATACCCCCATAGTTACGTCTCTTCACTAAGACACTGTCATTGGAGACATCAGCAAAAAATTACCCTGCGTCAGATACGGCGCCGTTGCGTCCTGACGCACGCGACGTTGAATCTGCGTCCCCTGCGTCCTGTGCGCCCTGAATTGCGTCCTCTGCGTCCCCTGCGCCCTGT
>Ga0307509_10002988_pt1 | contig 26469 bp, 20 predicted proteins | sample 10_EM_MG_FD_202245 | JGI IMG/M metagenome (GOLD analysis project Ga0307509, IMG submission 202245) | Populus trichocarpa ectomycorrhiza microbial communities from riparian zone in the Pacific Northwest, United States - 10_EM | ecosystem: Host-associated > Plants > Roots > Unclassified | place... | reverse complement strand
TTTCTCAGTCTTCTCGAGGAATTGGAAGACTTGCAGGCGAGGAAACCGCGGTCGTGGGGGTGGGCAAAGTTCTGGAAGTCTAAGAAGCGCAGGGTGACTACCGAAGAGGAAAATTGTAACTCCTATACTCGTGCCAAGGTTGTGGCCGAGCCACAACCCCCGAATGCTCGCTTGCTCGCAACCGGGGGCACTCCAGAGGAGTGCCCGCCACCTCAACGAACATTTCATGCTCAAACAATTCATATTTTCATAGTCAATAATAATCTCATACTCAAAGATTAGCCTTCTCAACAATAATTTCATGCTCAATAAGAAAATTTTAAAATAATAATTTCATTCTTAACCATAAACTTGTAAAAAAATATAGCAAAGGTCTCTTGTCGCACCCATTTTCATGTTTTATCCCTTCAATACCACTGATTCCTCCTGCCTCCGATGCCACAATTTATTAGGTAACCATAACGTGATTAGCTAACCAGCTGTAATCTAACATACTTGATAGTGTAAAATGAGATTGATTGGTTAAATATACAATAATATTGGAATACTTGATAGACATAGAATTACTAAGACTTTCTAGCATGATTTAATTGTAAGCCAAGAGGGAGGGGCTCAGAGAGCAGCTGCCCTGGGAGTGTGGAGGGGGCACAGATGGTGAGAGTCCAGCGAGATCCAGAGCCAGAGCCAGAGCAGGAGAACAGGGAAAGCTGAAATACAGCAGAGCTAGAAGTTCAAAGAGACCAGAGTTATAGCTGGTATTATAGGTGGAAAGGGAATAAAATTGTTGTATGGGAGGGATAGGTGTTACGGGAGAGACAAAACATGAAAATATGTGGCGCAGGAGGCCTTTACTGTTATTATTGACTATGAAACTTGAATTGTTCGTTGAGCATGAAATGTTCGTTGAGATGGCGGGCACTCCTCTGGAGTGCCCCCGGTTGCGAGCAAGCGAGCATTCGGGGGTTGTGGCTCGGCCACAACCTTGGCACGAGTAGTTGTACCGTCCCTCCAACCATTCGCTGACACCTGTCGTAGTAGCGACCCCAACGAACAGCGCTAGCAACACTAGCGATTTCACCCTCAGGCGGGCAAATACCATCCCGAACGTCGCTCCAGAAACCGGCGTGCCATTTACGTATAAAGTATGGAAAGCGCTGAGTTTGTTCCGACGGCGTAACATGCGATTTGGTATCAAGGTCGGCGTGGGCGCGGCGATCTACGCCCTTCCAGCTTTCATACCGCATACACGACCAATGTATGTCCACTAGCGCGGAGAATGGGGATTAGTTTCTTACATGATAGTTATGTCCATGACCCGCGGTTAGACCATCAACTCTGGCAAAGCGAGAATCTTGGGAACCCTCGTCGGAATTGTCCTAGCACTCGTTTCCTGGTTCGTCTTTTCCATGGACCCGTACACCCTCTAGTTGTTCGGCTGGGCTCTCTCAATCCCGTGTTTTTGGATCATCCTCACTTGGAAGCAAGCCACCTTTGGCCGCTTCATCCTGCTAACCTACAACCTCTCTGTCCTCTACGCCTACTCTTTAGCTACCTCCTCCGCCGAAGGGGGGGACCGTGACGATGACGAAGGCAGAACGAGCCCAATAATCACCAAAATAGTCCTACACCGCTCGGTAGCTGTAACAGCCGGTGTCCTTTGGGGCGTCTTTATAAACACCGCGATCTGGCCCACCAGCGCGAGGAACCAACTCCGCAACGGTTTAGGCGTACTCTGGCTACGCATGGCCCTAATTTGGCGTCGTGGCTCACTCCTTTGTCTACTCGAACCCGCCACCACCACCGCCAACCGCCACCACAACCACCGCGACCAGACGAAATACATGGATATAACCGAAGAACACGCTCTACAAAGCACCTTGCTCGGCCTCGGCCGCTTAACGGCCTCTGCCCCACACAAATTCCGCCTAAAGGGCACTTTCCCGGAAAAGGACTACAAAGACCTCATCGTAGCTAGCCCAACCATGCTAGACGCTTTCCACAGTATGGCCGTCATGATTGCCAGAGACCCGCGCACGAACCGCCGCGAAGCGGAAATCCTAGCACACACCCGCCGCGAGAGGGAGGACCTCTGTGCTCGCATCAGCCATTTGTTCTACGTCCTGGCCGGATCGATGAGGTTGGGCTTCCCGCTACCGGGAAGTCTGCCCAAGACGGATAGAGCTAGGGATCGATTGTTGGCGAGTTTGTTTGAATTTAGGAAGAGGGTCCACGGCACGGAGGGGGATTCGGATGAAGACTTTGCGCTGATTTATGATTATGGTTTGTTTTCCCTCCTCGCTTCCACGGGTTCTCGGCGTCTGTGGCTAATTGAGGGGTGTGGGTAGCGCTGGTTACCGGCAGGATTTCGGAGGGACTGTTGGATGCTGTCGCTACAGTTGAGAGGCTTTATGGCGTGCTTGAAGAGGAGATGTTGGATATTTGAAGTGGGGGGAGGTAGTTGGCCTGAATGAGATAGTTACCTTGGCTTATTTTTTATTTTTATTTTACCGATTAGCAGTTTTTGTTTATAGTTTATCTATGGATACCCTCAAATTTATATAATAATATTATCATACTTGAGATTATTTAGTTCAGGGATTACAAGAGGTCTACAGAAATAGCCTACCATTTAGTTATGATGGAGGGAACCGCTGCAGTTTAATCACGGAAAATCACTCGCTCGAAGTCTTCCACCCTGAAACTCACCCGGTTCTTCCAATGCCATCCCCCCACCTATCAACTCCCGTTCCCCCATATACCAACCTTTCCAACACCGACTGTGCCTATTCCTACCCACCCTAAATATTCTCAAACCATTATTCATATTTCGGGATTATGTTTTTCGGTACCAGAGTATTAGAGTAAAAAAGCTCCAGTCTGAAATCAGTAGTACTTGCATTGCTAAAGGCTATTATAGAGCCTTGTTGAGTGTTATTTCAATATAAAGCCGGGAGGAAGGGGGCAGTTTTGGCATAAGGGTGAAAAGGGGATGGGGGGGTCTATCTTTGTCTGTTGAGGAGGGTAAAATGTGGGAAATGGGGGATTGTGTTCGAGCGCTGCTGGGGCTGCTTGGATTGAGGACTTTTGAGGTGAGTCATTTAATTACTGGTGTTGGGGCGTGGAATGGAAGTCGGTTGCACGGTTGCTTGGTGGGCTTGGATTGGATAATTGAATCCCAGAAGGGTTGAGGATGCGAGGATGGAGGAGATGGGGGCTGGTATAATATTTTGAAGGTATTAATACTTGGCCGATTATGTGTCCTTTATAATTTTTCTTTCTCCTACACGGCCTGGCTTTTAATAATAGGTGATTCGCCCACACATATCCTTTGTACCCTACTCTGCTGTATAACCCTTGCCGCAGCAGAACCCGAAGACAATTATCAAAATTAAAATTGAAAATTGGTTTTACAGCTTCCCCGTGACTTGAGATGAGCATCAACACTCCTTTGCAATACTTTTCGTTCTCTTTCTCTGATACTCGTATTGTCTTACAGCGAGGCGAGGGACTATCGGATGAGGATCAAAATTCGTTGTATAATATCATTGTTCTTGAAGAGGCCGGTCTGGCATATCTAACTACCAGCCGGTACGGTACGGTCTTCACCCAGTTTTTGAAAATCGCCTCGGGAATCCTGGCACTATCTACACCGCATTAATCCATTTTAAAAAACATTATACTATAAGTTACAGTCTATATATCGTTAGGAGGGGAGGAAAGGAAGAAAACGAAGGAAGAAGAAACCCATACAGGAAAAAAAGACAAGAATTTACACAAAAATTAAATATATAATAGCAGGATGGAATCTACAAGCAATGTATAAACTCAACCTTCCCAACGATAGAAATCTCAATTGGACTAAACACAACAGGACATCTAAACGGAAACTCGTAAATCCTAACTCTGGGGCGAAAAAAATAGCTAAAAGGCGGAGGTGGGTATGGCCTACCTCTGCATTCCTGGGTCATGGGATTCTCCCGGTGGATAGAGGATGATATCCAAGTGCATCACAGCGGGTAAGATGCGCGGAAAAGGAAAGGGTCGCGGTTATGAAGGGGCGGCGTCTCCTAGGGCTTAAGTGGTACTGGGGGTTGCCGCTTTGCGAGACTGTAGGAGGGCTACTATCTTCTTATGTCCGTACTGAGTGGCATACGAGAGCGGCGTTCGGCCAGTCCAATCTGGCTTGTCCGGGTTGACCTCTTCACGTTCGAGTAGTATTTTTACCACTCCCTCATGCCCATTCCAAGCGGCATACGAGAGTGATGTCATGGCCGATGTATTTGGCCTGTCGGAGTTGACCTCTTCCCATTCGAGTAGCATTTTCACAACTCCCTCATATCCATTCCGAACGGCATACGAAAGGGGTGTGCAACCCCAACAGCTTTCCCCGTTGATACCAGAACCTCCGACCTCTATTAGAGCAGCTACCAGTTCAAGGATTCCAAAGAACGATGCGCAGTGTAGCCCACTAAACGGAGGACAAGTATCGTGGTAACCGTGATACAGGTTTGAATGCAAAAGGAGTAATTGGGTCGATAACCGAGAACAAGGCTCCTTCAACAGTTCCAGCGCAAGCGATCTCCCATAGTCAGAGAGCTCCCTTTTCGCATGCACTCCCCAGTATACTGAACAATATTCTAGAAAGGATGCACCCCAAATGCTAGGATAACGGGAAGTCGAAAGGGCTTTGACCTGTTGGGAATTCAGATAGGTCAGGCATATTTCGACAATTGCCGAGTGAGGTTTGGTGAATATATCGGGATGGGAGGAAAGATACTCCTGCAAGGTAAAGTGGATCAATCGCACGGTTGATGCCTCCTTATCCACAGTGATAAGTCCTTGGCAGCAGTTCACTATTGTCGAGATCGAAGGGATGTTGCCAACATCGAAATCCGGTGAACGTAGCTCAACTGCCAGGGCCTGGCAGAGCTCATCCGCTTGTAGAAGCCGTTCCGCATGGCTGATCCACATCAGGGCCTCCATCCCGAGTCTCGATTTTTCACCACCCTGGGCTTTTATCCGTTTGATCGTCGCATCGTAAACATCTCCCAATTCCAATCCATTTGTCATTTTGCTCAGTTTTTCTCGTCTTCGGGAGATTGTGCATTCGTGTAAGATTCCATTGATACTTAGGGAAACCAATAGAAACCTAGATGCACATCTATTAGCGGATTGCGCGGTGTAGGATTCCGAGTAGAATCGTCCCTACGTACATTTCCGACATATTTTCCGGAATCTTCTTCAGAATGTCTGCCTTGAGGCTTTCATTCATGGCTTCCGGAGTTTCGTCCTCGTCCAGTCTAAGGCGGAGGTACCCCGTGATATCATTTTTGTTGAGCCCTATCGACACACTCATCACTCGCCCGGGAAGACGCCTTTCGATCTCAGGGCGGACGTGAGGCCTTGCAATGATGAATATTCGCGTGAGCAGGGATGTTCCGAGGATTTGTTGGAGCGAATTAAGGAGATCGACTCGATTCTTAAAATCGCATTCGTCCAAGGCGTCTATGCATACGAATGTGCGCAATGTCGACGTGATGGTCCCTAACATTTTCACGATATCCGTGAGTTGCGGTCCCCGTCCACCGATGGCCATTTTTTGCTTTTCAAAGGCTCGTGTGATTTCCTCAGGAACCTTTTCCATTCCGCCGACGACCTGTCTCAGCAAGGAGCCCAGAATACTGGCCACAGACTGCTCCTTTCGCGCTGCGAAGTCTAGGTAGAAACACGTAACGGCCGTGTTTTTCCCTTCAGACTGATCGCACAGCCTGTCCACTACCAGCGAACTAAAATGGTGGCCTGTTAACACTGACTCCCGTTATTCTCACCCCCGAGGATAATTCCCATTACCTGATAAATGTCTTGCCCACTCCTGGACCTCCATAGTAAAACAAGACTGCTTTATTACCTTCACCTTTACCATTCCAGCCATGCCAGCTTCTGAATTCTTCTGTTTCCAGCAGCCATTCTCCCACATTATTGACGCGGCGCTCTTGGATGTCTCGATGCCGTAGCCTAGGCTCTAGGGGTGATAGCCAGGTCAAGAGTGGATACCGATCATCGGCGACAACATAGTTATTCTGCACATTATAGCAGTTCGTGTTATTGAAGCAGTTGGTATTATTATGGATGGGATTTTGAGCCATCTTTCACTCTTTGTTGCTTGTACTGTTGTAGAGGAGGAGTTATTGAGTGCCGGTATGATCGGTTGATGATATTCTTTGGAGTTGGGGAAAAGCGGGGGTCTTCTGGTATTAAAGCAGCGTTGCACATGCCACTTTATGGAACACCGAAGAAAACTGTTTCACCATGCAAATGGCCATTCACAAAACCCCTCCTAGGCGCCGGCCATAGAGCGAGCCAACTAGATCCATGCATAAATTATAAATTAGCAGCCATGGTGGCTGACACTGCGAAAAAACAATCCTTGGTGAAGCCACAAATATCGTCGCCGGTTGTAACAGCGAGAGTTTCACTTAAGATCCTACAAGGTTTCCCTTGGTGCCCCGGGTAAATCATGTGTCCCTTTCACGATGGGAACGGGGATTTGTTTAGTCATGAAACTGCGATAAGATGCGGTAGTCTTTGCTCGAGTACAAAGAACCCTGAACCATTCCCCTCCCTATCCCCCTAGGGCACGTTTCCCGCACTCATATCCTTCCCAGGCCTCGTAGGATCACGAAGAAAACCCAGTTCTAGATCTGTAGCAACTTATGTTAGGTTGCCATTGGAAACCTTTTTGATCTTGTGTAACACTGTGGGCTAACATGCCAGCCAACTTGAAGCAGCGCAGCAAAGTTCTGTCCGGTGTCCGAATATGGAAAGTTCTTGTTGGCAACTATGAAATGTTCTATCGGCACTATCCTATGGTGCGCGTCAGCTAGGCGAGGCCCCAAAAACTGAGCACAATGAGAACCGATTCAGGGGACAACCAACCCCTGTACTTGTGAAAAATAAATCCTTTGTAGCAGAGTTGAGAAGCCAATAAAGAGAGTGAAGGTGAAAAAAGAGCAAAAAATGAGGGTAGAGAGGAGGAGATAGAGAAAGAAGATGAGTAAGTTTGTGTGACAGAGGTGAAAATTTGAACGTCAAGGCACTAAGAGCAGGAATGTTAAGAAGGATATGGGCAGGATTCTGCAGGGATTAGAAGCCACTAAACTATAAAAGGAAAGTATACAAAGGAAAATGGAATAAGAAAAACAAATGCCAAGAGTATTTACAACGAAAAGAACAATCAGAATACCTGTACCTGAATGTATGAGAGAGAAAACATTTACTCATGCTTTACTTCTACCCTCAATTAAACTTTACTTGTACTAGAAGTGAATTTGTTCTTCTGATTCTTTTCATGCAATCCTACTACTAACCTATATTAGTAACAGTCTATACCCCATTTGGATAAGTACTTAATGTTTATTCAGCATTTTCAACATTTTGAAATTTCGCAAAAACAGGCCCAGTCTAGGTATCGTGCACCAGAGCGACAGGATTTGCCCGTACCCCTTCCTCCCTTCCCGCAATTTTATTTTTTATTTTTATTTTTATTTTGACCTATTATCGGTTTGTTATAGTTTATCTATAGAAACTCTCTCTATAATCTATAAGCAAATACTTTGAGACATTTGTTACTTTAAAGCACTTTCATTGGCTGTGTTCATCTTTGCTTTTTCAAGTAGAAGGTATTGGAAAAATCCTAGCTGTTTAATTAGCTAAGATATTAAAAGATAAATAAAAAAGAGATATTATATGTTGAGATAAATAACAGAAATGTGATATTGCATTAGTGATGATATGGGATGTAACGACCCTACGATAGGTAGCTACAATAACTACCACTTTAGCCCAAAGTGTATACCAAGAGGTAGTCAAAGGTGGTATGGTCTAGTATACTTAGTAAACAAGAATGCTGGTTCACCTAAGGGCAAGGCCTAGGGAACACTAGAGTGGCCATAGGCACTCAATTAGGCAGGGTAACCTTTGGGGAGAACATTTGCATAAGGTCAAGAGAATTATGGGAATGTTACACGGATCTCCGAGACGACTTCTGTGGTCGACTGGAGAACTTCCTGAGCGGTTAAAGGCATAAGAGGGCAAAGTTACCCTACCTTGGGAATTTGGTTATTATGACCATGGGTCCCAGTTACCCTACTGAGGAACCCAAGTTACCCTACCTTCACCGGCAAAGTCATCCTAGAACTTAGAGGTCGATGGCCTCACATTCTATAGGCTCTTAGATGTTCTTGGGCACACACGCATGTGCGCAGGAGGCCCCACGCCTGCATAAGGGTGGCCCGAACATACTATTGAACTTGGGCGGGTTTAGCTAATACGCCCCTCTGGCCCCAGGGCTGGAACGGCGCGTCATAGGCAGACAGCTGTGTAGTTGCTCGTTTGCTAGTTAAAAGAGGTCATTGGAGCAGCTGCCGTAACACCGTATAAGTCGTTGCAGTCCGTCCGACTGAATGTCGTTCGCAGGATATATAAGCAGATTATGGGTAACCGCCAAAATGAAGGTTGCCCATATATGGTCTCTCGGGCACCTAGGAGTCTATTCTAACCTACGGATAGTTGGGTAGTCTTCCTAGTGGTACTCAGGTAGTCTCAGAAGGCCAGGGTGCTTTCGAGACAAATACCTCAGCAACCAGCCCGGACCTTCTCCCGTTAATTTGTAGCATTACTATGGGTTGTTATTGGACACTAGAGGTATGAGTCTTATCACGGTAGAGTATGTCCCGAGAGGTTGGCTATGGGTAGCGCCCACTTAGCCAACCATCGGCTACATCTGACCGGGTGAGCTTGCATGTTAATTTATCACATTGGATAGTCGCGTTGATTAAATGATGGACTGCATAGCTTGTATAGACGAAACTACCACTGGGCCAGTGAGTCCACCACCTAAGTATTGACTCTGGTTGTTGTCATAACAGTTAGCCACTGGTATGACTTTGATAGGAAGAGTTTTTCCACCTGCGGTTGTATTGGAGATGCATTGCAGAAACTCATCACCTATTGACGGAGTTAAGTGTACCCGAGTTGGTCCGACACTTCCGGCAGCATAAATCCTGATGGAGGGTAGACCTCGGACAAACCCTGAGCAGGACAGGGTGCTCGCACAAGGTCGGAAGTAGTGGTGAATGTCAAAGGCTTAAATCTGATATCTTCTTATGTTTATGCGTTTCGCATTCTACTTCGACAACCAACTTTTCCTCGAGAGAACTAAATTGAGTGAAGCTTTGAGCTTAACTATATTAAGTTTTACCGTTGATTCTTCTGAATTATTTTACCTCATCTTTCTCTTCTACTTTGAGTGTTTGGTGCGGTCGCAACCTTAGAGTTCACCTCTCTATAGTGTACCCCCGTTACAGTTGTGTCTACCCCTCCTCCTTCTCCTCCTCTCACCGTCAGATTGGCTGGCACCCTACTGCTTCTCCACCTTTTTGGCGGGTACCCACAACTACCTGGCTAGTATCCATAACTAATTCTTCACGAGTCGGACTATGACCACTGTCTATCACGGCTTGCCTCTGGGAGGATGGTATTGCACTATCACCTTCTTCTTTTGGAGCTTTTGCCAAAATAGGGGGCCATTATGCCCCCTAAGGACTCTGTTAAGCCGAGCCTGGTCAGCCCCGCATTCAATATACCGGAACTTTCAAAGTGGTCACTGCTAAGTTTGGTTTTTGTTTTTTCTTTCTTCGGATGATTGTACCATTGGTTTTCTTCACTCTTCCTGCTTGTTCTTTGATTTGATTCCTTTTGTCTATTTTCTTAGCTAGTCAAGGGTTTCTTGTTTGGGGTGAAATGTGCGGTTGGTTCCACACCAGAGGGACTTGGGGGGTTGGCTTTTTCCCAGGGGTAGCTGAAGGTTTTTTATATGCCATAGCGCAAGCTGCAAGCAGGATTTTGTACCTTAAACAATAATCTCATTATTCTAAACGAAAAAAGGTACAAAGACAACATTCAGCTTATCGCTATGGTCAACAAAAAAGCGTAATCCACCTCACCCAAGGAAAAATCCAAACCCCCAAGTCGCTCTGGGATGAGACGAACTACACATCTCGCCCATCACCCATTCAAATCCTACGAACATACATATACAGACATCAGCAAAAATTATTACCTGCGTCCTGTGAGTCCAGTGCGTCTGACGCTCTGAGGACTGAAAACATCAACCGCTGCTCAGGTCGTGGCGCCTGTACGACGTGGCGTCTGGATGTCAACACCTTTGACATGTTAGGTCAAAGTGCCCTCCTGAATTATAGAGGCTTCGGCGCCCCCATGGTGAAGCTGTTCATGGCTGAGTCATGGGGTCCTGATTAGTGTAATGACCCTACAATAGGTAGCTACAATGACTATCACCTTAGCCCAAATGGTATGCCAAGTGGTAACCAGAGGTGGTATGGTCTCGTATACTTAGGATACAAATAGCTAGTTAACCTAGGACAAGGCCTAGGGAATAGTTGAGTAGCCTTGGGTACTCTACAAGGCAGGGTAACATTTCCGGAGTAAGTTTGCATAAAGTCAAGGAATTTATGGGAATGTTACGCAGGCCTCCAAGACAACATTTGGTGTTGACAGGAGGACTTCAGAAGAGGTTAAAGGCATAAGAGGGCAAAGTTTCGCTACCTTGGGAGTTTGACCATTATGCCCATGGACTCCAGTTACCCTACTGAGGAGTCCAAGTTACCTTACCTTCACCAGCAAATTCATCCTAGAACTTAGAAATGGATTGCCTCACATTCTACCGGCTCTTAGATGTTCATGGGTACATACGCATCTGCGGGGGGAGGTTCGACAGCTGAGTATGGGTGGCCCGAACATACTATTGAACTTGGGCCAGTTTAGGAAAAACCCCCCTCGGGCCCCTGGGTTGGGAGGGCGTCTCATAGGCAGACAGCTGTGTAGTTGCTCGTTTGCTAGTAAAAAGACGCCATTGGAGCAGGTGATGTAACAGAGTATAAGTCGTCGCTGTCTGACCGACTGAATGTTGTTCGCAGGATATAAAAGGGGAGTATAAGTGACCGCCAAAATGGGGGTCACCCATAAATGGTCCCCCCGGCACCTAGAGGTCTATCTTCGCCTACTGGTAGTAGGGTAGTCTTCATAGTGGTACTTAGGTTGTGCAAGAAGGCCAGGGTGCTTTTGGGACAAATACCTTAGTAACCATCTGGGACCTTCTTACCTTGATTTGTAGTATTACTATGGGTTGTCAATGGACTCTAGGGGTATGAGTCTTATTACAGTAGAGTATGTCCTGAGAGGCTGGCTATGGGTAGCACCCATGTAGCCAACCATTGGCTACTTCTCACAGGGGGAGCTTGCATGTCAAATTATCACGTTGAATAGTCGCGTAGATTAAATAATCGACTGCCTTGCTTGTATAGACGAAACTACCACGGGGCCAGTGAGCCCACCACCTAGGTATTGACTCCGGTTGTTGTCATCAGAGTTAGCCACTGGTCTGACTTCGATACGAAGAGTTTTTCCACCTGTGGTTGTATTTGAGATGCATTGCAGAAACTCATATCCTATTGACGGAGTCAAGTGTACCCGAGATGGTCTGATTCTTCTGGCAGGATAATTCCTGATGGAGGGTAGACATCTGAGGAGCCCTGAGCAGGACAGGGTGCTCCCACAAGGTCGGACTAGTGGTGAATGTCAAAGGCTCAAATCTGATATCTACTTAAGTTTAAGTGTTTGGTATTCTACTCTGAAAACCAACATTTCCTCGAGTGAGCTCATTGAGTAAAGCTTTGAGCTTAACGATATTAAGTTTAACCGTTTTGATTCTTTTGAATTATTTTACCTTATCCTTATCTTCTACTTTGATTGTTTGGTGCGGTCTCAACCTTAGAGTTCACCTCTCTATATGATGTCTCTATTACAATCATGTTCTATGTGAAGCCCTCACCTCCTGAAATAATTTGTTTCTTAGTTCTCGCATCCTGATTGCTTCTGATGCTAGGATCTCATTTCATAATTATGAAATCCTTGGAAGACGGTCATCTGGACGTAGCGCACACTTGATGCCTATTATTTGGATCTTATGCTGATCGTGCATGGTAGTATCAAGAGACCTTCTAGACAGCCTGTGACGTGGGCTTATGAAATCCAATGTCGTCCTGCAGGTTGACATACACACTCAGAATGACGTCAAGTTCAGAGTCCGCTGTGTATTGGACATTTGGATGATATGAGGATAGCATCATTATAATGTTGCTAAGTTCAGGGTATTATTACGTAGGCTCCTGTAACAGGGGCAGCCTATAGAGAGGTGAACTCTAAGGTTGCGACTGCACCAAACACTCAAAGCAGAAGATGAAGATGAGGTAAAATAATTCCGAAGAATCAAGGGTAAAACTTAATAAAGTTAAGCTCGAAGCTTCACTCAATTTAGTTCTCTCGAGGAAAAGTTGGTTGTCGAAGTAGAATGCCAAACGCTTAAACTTAAGTAGATATCAGATTTAAGCCTTTGACATTCACCACTACTCTGACCATGTGCGAGTACCCTGTCCTGCTCAGGGTTCGTCCAAGGTCTACCCTCCATCAGGATTGATCCTGCCGCAAGCGTCGGACCAACTCGGGTACACTTAACTCCGTCAATAGGATATGAGTTTCGGCAATGCATCTCCAATACAACCGCAGGTGAAAAAACTCTTCCTATCGAAGTCATACCAGTGGCTGACTGCTCTGACAACAACAAGAATCAATACCTAGGTAGTTGACTCACTGGCCCAGTGGTAGTTTCGTCTATACAAGCTATGCAGTGTATTATTTAATCTACGCGACTATCTAATGTGATAAATTGACATGCAAGCTCCCACGGTGAGATGTAGCCGATGGTTGGCCAGGTGGGCGCTACCCATAGCCAGCCTCTCGGGACATACTCTACCGTGATAAGACTCATATCTCTAGAGTCCAATACCAACCCATAGTAATGCTCCAAATCACGGGGAGAAGGTCCGGGCTGGTTAATGAGGTATTTGTCCCGAAAGCTCCCTGGCCTCCTTGGACTACCTAACTACCATTAGGAGGACTACCCTACTACCCGCAGGCTAAGATAGACTCATAGGTGCCGGAAAGACCATATATGGGTGACCCCCCTTTTTGGCGGTTAACCATACTCCTCTTTTATATCCTGCGAACGACATTCAGTCGGACGGACGGCGACGACTTATACGGTGTTACGGCAGCAGCTTCAATGACCTTTTTTAACTAGCAAACGAGCAACTACACAGCCGTCCGCCTATGAAGCGCCGTTCCAATGCTGGGGCCAGCAGGGGGTGTTAGCTAAACCCTCCCAAGTTCAATAGCATGTTCGGACCACTATTTCTCAGGCATAGGGCTTGTCCGCCCAGATGCGTGTGCGCCCATGAACATCTAAGAGCCCCTAGAATGTGAGCCAATCGGCCTCTAAGTTCTAGGATGACTTTGCCGGTGAAGGTAGGGTAACTTGGACTCCACAGTAGGGTAACTGGGGTCCATTGGCATAAAGGTCAAATTCCCAAGGTAGGGTAACTTTGCCCTCTTATGCCTTTAACAGCTCCGGCAGTCCCCCCCGTCAATACCAAATCTTATCCCGGAGGTCTGTGTCACGTTCCCATAAATTCCTTGACTTTATGCGAACTTACTCCCAAAAGCTTACACTGCAGCCTCGTAGAGCACCCAAGGCTACTCTACCATGTCCTAGGCCTTGTTCTATGTTAACCAGCTATTTGTATACTAAGTATACCAGACCATAACACCTCTGGTTACCACTTGGTATGCCATTTGGGCTAAGGTGATAGTCATTGTAGCTACCCATCGTTGGGCCATTACAGCTCCCATATTATCATTACTCTTCTAGGACGCCGCATGATTCGATTTATTTCTATTCCTATTCAACTACTTCACAAATAATCAACCACCATCATCTGGAGTGGACCCCGAGGTAACCGTCCTTTCCAAGATTTGAGATCTCTCCGGACTATTGATCAGAATGGAGCTCAGTTCTGCCAAGAACATATGTTGGATTGTTTTTCATATGATATTGATTGGCGCTTTACAGATACATTTCGCCAAGTTGACGTCCACACTCCGCCGGGCTGAGTTCAAAGGGTATTATCAGAGACTGGTGCGAGAAACTCTTGAGATTCGTCATGGCTCAAACAAATGGGGCTGGCTAGGTCAGGGCTCTGCGCGCTCTCTGGCTCTAGTCCTAGTGTCAGCTCCTGTGAGTTATCTAGAGTAGTTGGACTCGAGTCGAGCATCCGCAGTGCATGCGCAAAGGCTGTCGGGCTGTGGTCAAATGACATATAGGTCGTCTGAGAAGTTTTGTGAATATTTTCCTCATCATCGAGAGGCCTGATGCGATTGTTTGATGTCAGTTCTCATTTGGTAGTTCGGCGTGGATTCCTTCTAGATAACTCATGGTGAAGTTTGGCATGAAGTTCGTCATGATTGAGGTCAAAACCTTCTCTCCGTTCCTTCAATTCTTGATGTTCTTTCTGTATCTGTTCGGCAATGGTCTCACGTAAATTCGTCAGCATGAGTTCTTGTGTCGCCTTGGGTATAGCCCACCAAGTCTTCTTCTATCAGGAGAGATGATCGTTGATAAAAGATTAGCCGTCAGATCAAACAAAATTGCTGCCAATTGTGGGTATCTTACCTCCGACGGCGTCAGGTTTGAAGTCTGTAGGGTCCTGATAAACACCAGCAGGCGACGCTGGAAGGGTATGGCACAGTATTGCACATGTTAGGCAAACCATCAGACTATTGATGAGGTCGACAAATTCCGGATGCAGTATTCCAAGTGCTCTCTTGCCATTGAAATACTTACTGTATATGGCGTCGGCAATCTTGGGTGCGAGGAATCTGAATTTTATTCTCTATGCCGAGTTCAGAGGCACTTGTGCAAACAAGATGTGTGGATGGTATCGTCACTCAGATACAAACCTCATATCCGAACGGGAAGCACATGAACGAATTATCTTTCCAGGAGGAATTCGACCATACGAGCAATAGCCGTCGGGTTATCCGGTTGTTTCTATAGATCTCAGATGTTGTTTTTAATATATTATACATATTGAGCGCACACGCCGCTGTCTTTTTGACGTATCTGAGCTGGTTAGTACAAGATCGTAAATTTGGTGATAGCTGACCACACTAATGATGTGTATACTCTTCTCAGATGGTTCAATATATCCAGCATCCGCAATCTCATCTTTAGCCCTATTCCAAACTCTATCCACCTCCAACGTCAAAGCAATTTGACTTGGAAGTTTGCCAACAAAAAGAGTGTAACGGAAGATTAGAGTCTTCGCAACGCTTAGTATTTCCTGTTCAATACCTGTTATAGTGTTTCGTTGTGAATTAATTCCATGCCATATGGCAGGGCGTCCCGAAGAGCATCATTCTGAGAGTAGACTTGAACTTCTGATAACAGACTCAGTGACAGTATTAGGGTCTCTAAGTGAGAAAGAATACCTGATTAAACTTGAGGAGAGGAAGGTCTGGGATTGAAGGGATATACCAGGAGTTATTATCACTCCAGACCCGGTAGTCCACAGGGGAATTGCTACATCCAGTGATCCAGAGCATGTCGAAATTTTCACGGTCTTTGCTCCCTTGTTTCCAGAGCCATGGCTCGATGGTTTGACTGGACGTTGTGCTGAAGACTCGTCGTGACAACCCAGGTCTTCTTCATCAATTTCGGTGTGTGGATCGGTTTGACTCTCCGAGAGGAAAATATGGTACTCGTCACCGCTGCCGTCAGGGAGGTGAACAGGTTCACCATGTCCGTGAGCATCAGTGTCCGGTTCAATATATATTGGGGTTTGATGTGTTGTCGTTTTTGCGCGGTTTGATTTTCGTCCTGAATAATGTCCAGCGTTTGGTGGGGATGCATTCACACCTAATGACTGAGTGTTGTGGGAGGTGCTAGATTCGGTCTGGTGAGTCCCGGAAGGGGTATTCTGATGTCCTTGTATCTATTCGAGTCTAGGATGCTTCATTTTGCATCCTCAGTTAGTTTTTTGACTACTGGCTGTGTTACCTGATACAACGTCTAACATATACTGGCTGTGATTCACAGCTTTCATTGTAGGATGGCTCAATGCCAGGTTGTCGGTGTCTGTTTCGCGCAGACGCGCTTTCTTTTTAGATGGAATCGGGTTTGGCTGGCTCGTTACCATGCTGCCAGTTCAAATTTCTCTTGTGGGTAAGTTCTGATTGTCTACAGACGGCAGGCTGACAGTTGGTTTTAGAATGCTGGCAGTATATAGGAGTTTTGGTGAAGGTAAAGTCTGATTGGTTATTTTTTGTGTGTAAGGGGGGAGTGAAGTTTGATTGTGGTGATTTGGCGGGTTAGTTCTTAGATGTCGATGCTCGTACAAGGGGGGGTGGACTCACATTCTGTCATTCGGTATACGGGTGGAAGATCTACTAATCCTATTTAGCAGATCTAAAATGTGGTTTCCCGACCTGGCATTATAGGAGTGCGTGTAATTTCTTCTGCCGGATGATCACAGCAAATCCTCAAATTGCGTAGATTGATGATACTACTCTACCTTTGAATCGCCATATTGACGGTGGGTGCAGTTACCGGATTCAGAAGGACAGGAATCTATAGAGCTCATCCGTCTGGCACATATCTAAGGGTTTTTATTATGGTCAAAACATTTGTCGTGATGTAGGTTTCGACACACAAGAAAAATAATAGATGAAGTGAATTGCCCGCTGATGTCAGAGCCCGGGCGAGTCCAAGCCTCAAGCAGCATTAGTTAGCAACGACGGCTCTTGGTGTGAGAGTAGCTAAGCTAAAATAGGGTTAGAAGATTATTCTCATCTTCGAACAGCGAATCAGCAGCGGGAAAGGTATTGGTGTCTGGATGCAAGGAATACAACCTTGCAAGACTTAAGCAGACGCTGCACATCTGTGCTAATGCCAGATAAGTTGACTGGATGTAGGCGTACACAGACTGTCAGTTGGAATCCATCTTGAGATTTGTCAAGCGATTGAGTTTTTAGTTTTTGTGATCTCTGAGAGCGCCAGGTGGTGAATGGCATCCCTGATGGTGTCCGGCGTATGTTTGAGAGGAGAGTTAAACAGAAGATGGGAGTAGCTGCACGAAGTGATTTCCTGACGAAAAGTGTTATTGAGTTTGAACAATCTTGCTGTATGGTTTAGATTCTAGGTGATGGATAATCTTCAGTCTTGACACATCGATATAAGAGGTCTGGGTAAATGTGCCAAGAGAGAGTGGTGCAAAATGCACTGTCTGGGTGAAGTCTAGCAGGAAGAAGTCTGGTTAGCGAGGGGGATTCTGCAAGAGACACTGTCAAAGTCTGATGTAACAAATCAATATTCCCTTCAGGTGTTCGTAACGGGAAACGACTATCGTGACTATCATAGACTATCGATATAGTCTACGTAGCCTACTTAGTCTATCGTTATAGACTAACATCTTGAGTTCGTCGTAGGTATAGTGATCGTAGGAAGTCCTATAGTGTAGGAATAGAGTTGTCCCATACAAGTGAGGTAGTATAGAGATAAGAGTATTAGGTATCTCGAACGTATTGCACCAATGGAAGGCCACTGTCAATGGGCTTGGCCCTTGCCCCAGTATCTGAGTGGTGTATTACTTAGATGGTTGCGTGAAGAGCTCTAACTAATATAGGCCTTTATTTCTTCTTTTATTTTTGAATCTCGCTTAATAATTGTTTCTATTGGGGCAAATGCACACCTGTGCTCATCCCACGGTGCTAGGTACAACAGACCTTTGACCAAGCATGGGCCACATAGTCAAAAACCTCCAACTACAGTCCATCCCGCCACCTGCAAGCTAAAGCCCGCTGACCCTGCCTGACAGAGAAACCCCCGCCCAGTACTATGGGTAAAAACTACAAGGAGATGAGAAAGCGGGCCTGAAAGCCATGAACCAAAAACCCCCGCGAAAGCCTAGCCTAAAAGAAAAACAGTGCCAGCCAACAGTAGACACACCCGACAAAGGAAAACAAACCCACTTCCCCAAGTCAAACAACCTATAAGCTAAACCGTTGTAAAACCCCACCTGGCCCGGCTCCCGAAGGAATAGGGACTCCTGAATGATGGGTCTCGGGGACACTTGAGAGGAGAAAAGCTCCCGAAGGCATATAGCCCCGCCGGTCGAGGCTCAGGAAGAGTAACCGAGTTCGAGAGAATGGCGGCCAACGAAGAAAGACGCCTGGTAGCAGGAAAACGATCCGGTCGGCTATTTCGGGAAACGGAACCCAGAGAGAAGGTTTAAACTTGCTCCCCGAGTCCCCAGATATCAGAAGGGAACAGAGGTTGGGTGGTGGGCGTAGAGCCGCGAGCAGTATGGTGCCAGCCAATCCAAATGTCAGGGGATGGGAGGGCAGAGGGCTAACTGATACAAGAAGTACGAAGAAGGCCGACGGCAGCAGGGTCACAATGTTTGGAAAGGTCCGACCGTACCAGCAGAGCACAAACGAGAGAGTGCAATACCAGGGGGCAGTGCCACAGGGGACAACTACTTTACCGATCAACCGAGACTAAAGACCGACCGTTGACGAGTGAGGGGTTGCCGACTGTGGGGGGCTGCCTAAGCGAGCCAGGTGAAGAGGGTGTGAGAGCAGACTCAACCAACCCCTAGGAACAAGCTCGCCAGGGCTGACCATCAGAAGGGAAAGGAAGAGGGGAGGGAGATTGCTTGATTCAGAAAGAGGCAATGTGGCATATGTGATGAGAGGGGAGTGGATGCAGGTGATGATGATTTGTCATGGTGTTGAGATTTCAATCGCCAGAGGTGTAGCGGAGACGCAGGATGTCTAACTACTGTGACCTTGTTTTTTCTCTTTTTTTTTTTGTTTGAATCATATGCATTTGTTTAAGGTACAAAGACAGCATTCAGCTTTAATGCTATGGCCAACAAAAACCGTACCCTCCTTACCCTAGGAAACATCCAAACCCCCAAGTCCCTCTGGTATGAGACTAACCGCACATCTCACCTATCGCCGAACCAGATCCTACGAACATACTGGGACATCCGCAGAAGGTAGAAAGGAAAGAAGCAAGCAGGAAAGAAAGGAGAACCCTTAGTGACATCTACTACGAAAGTATAAAAACATAAGGAATGAATGAACCCCTGACAAAGGAAAATTAGGTCTGAAAAGTGACGTGTAGCAGCCTGAGCTAGGAAGTGAGAGTATGGACCTGCACACCGGAGCGATGCCGGGTGACGAAGCGGTGCCCAATGGCACGATGAAAAGGTGGATGGAGGTGACACTGATGAGAGGTCGCTGGAGGGTGTGCCAAAGCAGCATTAGCGACGGCCAAAAGGACGGGCGTAACTGAGGTGGGTTTTTCTATAGAGACCGAAGATCGACGGCGGGAAAGGAAGCAGTAAGGTGCCAGCTGAGGAGGCGGAGAGAGGGGAAAAGATCTAGCTTTAACCGAGCTACGGGATGGAGACCAAGAGGGTGGAGGAGGAATGATAGCGAGGGGAAGGCAATCCAAACACTAGGGATGACCAACTAGCATAACCGCAGCCAATGCTTTTCCCAATGCAAACAGAAGACGAGATGCGGAAGTTACTTACTGAAGTGTTCCCTGACAGGACCACGTAGCCGAGATGGAAAGGGACTTCACAAAGGGCTTGGAAAGCTTTGCGGAGACTGTGAACGAAGAGAAGGAAATGCCGACCGTGCAAAACCTAAGGGAGGTGCAAAGGAAGTGCAGGGTATGGGGGAGAACCGCACTTCATGAGCGCGAGTCAATGATAAATGGGAACAAGAACCCCGTGGAGGAGGGGGTAGACCCCAAAGGGAGAGGAGGTATGGTAGCATCACTCCCCTAGGCAGAAGCCATCGAGGATGAGGAGAGGGGGTGGTGGTGGATCACAGGATAATTTCCCTGGTGTTGAGATTTCAATCGCCGGAAGTATCGGGGAGATGGTTCGTGTCTAACTACTGTGACCTTTTTTTCTTTTGTTAATTCTTTTTTTTATATCATATGTTCATTGTTTCTACGGTAGAAGAAATGACATGCATCTTTAATGATATGGCCAAAACAAAACCGAAAATCAAACTAACGATCAACTAGAGAAACAAGCATAACAAGGTCCCCCAGCGTGACGAATAATCGTCGCAACCTAGCCGAAGCTAAACAAAGAAAAGTATAAAGCCACCACCTAGTCTCGAGGGCCAGGGGCGGATAGGGTGGTAGAGGGGAGAAGCGGATTTGATAGAGGTGTATGGAGGAAACAGGCGAGCAGAGGCATCTTGGGGGGAAAGCCAGTGGCAGGGTGCGAATAAACTCAGCCAGGGCAATAAGCAGCTGCTGGTCAGACCAGAGAGGGGCCTCGGGGGCCAAGTCCGAGACCCGTTGGAGGAGGCAGGATCTCTGATGGGCGGACAAGGGGCAGGATAGGATGGCATGCTCGAAGGTTTGCGGGGCCTCAGAGCACAGTGGGCAGGATGTGTCGGCATCAGGATTTTCCCATGTAGAGTGAGCCGCGAGGTAACCTTTTCCAGAGCGTATCAGGTCGATCCTCCCTGCCATGAACCTTCCTAGGCCCATGAACGGATGGGGCCGTCTTCAGGGCAGATAATGGTAGTACTGGGGGCTGGGGAGGCAGCCTAATCAGAGAGGAGGAGCTGTTTGGCTCGGAGCTTGAGGCGCGTATACGCTAGAACCACCCCAGGAATAAGGGGGCGGTAGTCTATCAGATGGAGGGAGATGGGGGGTAGGGTGACCACGTCGTGGACAAGGGAAATGGCCGAGTTGGCCAGAGCAGTGATGGCGTTGTGACGATAACTCGGTTTCTTGACCTTCTCGACAGCGGACCGCCAGTTGATTTTAAAGAAGAGGTATGGTTGTGAGGTGATCTTCCCATGCGCCATCAGGGGGGCACGGTGAGGTGAAAAGGTGGGGACAGACTTAGGGAAGTGTGCCGAGGCAGGATTTATCTCTGCTGGGGGAGCAAATAAGCCTCAGGCGTGCAAAGCGACGTTGGTGGCGTACGAGAACAGGGAGTGGCGGGAGACAGGCCCCCCTGTGCAAGCATATCGTGTTGGTGGTTGTAAAGCAGTTGGTGATCCATCTATATACCCGACGCCCAAAAACAGACATTGGTTTCATGATGGTCGAGGGGGGGCTCCAAACAGCTGCCCCATACAAGAATATTGGGGCCAAAAGCGAGGATGCCAGGGAGAGACTGTGGTGGGGGGGGAGGCCCATCCCGGGAGGGGAGAGGCGGCGAATTGTGGCTAGTGCGGTCTTGGCGAGGGCGTACCTCCGGGAGAAGTGGAACCTCGGGTGAAAGGAGGGCGTGAAGATAAAGCCCAGCCATTTCAGGTGGGTCTCTGGATAGAAGAGCTGATCTTCAAGCTGTACTGGGAGGGAGCACGGCAGCTCATAGCTCATGGCAGTTCTCCTGTGCATTAGTTCGGTGTTCGGAACGGAGCAGGAGATATGGATTGGGGAGGCCCTTCTGTTGAGCGATGAGAAGGATTTCTGGAGGAGGCAAAAATTGGTCCTGTAGGAAGGCGAGGCAACGGTGACAGCAAAATCGTCGACTTAAAAGAGAATTAATAGCTTAGGGATTGCCAGATGGAGGGAGGAGACATATTTGACGAACAGTAAGGGTGAGATAGGGGAGCCCTGAGGGACACCCACAGAGACGGGAGCGAATGCACCAGTGGACCACTGGAATGTCAGGCAGCAGGTGCGGTCTCTGAGAAAAGAGCCGACCCACTGAACCAGATATGGGCTGACCCCCTTTCTACGGAGGAGAGAGAGGAGCGAAGCGGACTCCACGTTGTTGAAGCCCCCTTTCACATTGAGGAAGAGAGGGGAGACCTTGTAGCGGAGGCGGGTGAAGAATTCAACGTGGTATTGTAGGACGAGGGCCACATCGGCCGTGGATCTCCCAGGGAGGGACCCACATTGGAGGGGGTGGAGCAGGGAGCAGGTTATTGCCTGGGCCAAGAGGGGAGAGGCTGCTACTATCTCAAGGATCTTAGAGAGTGTCCAGAGGAGGACAATGACCGTGAAGGAGGAAGGCGAGTTGTAGGAGGGATTACCCGGCTTGTCGAGGACAATGCCAAGTGCTCTCTTGAGGGAGGGGGGGTGGAAACCCTGGGCCAGCAGGGGGTCGAGGACCGAGGAGAGTAGGGAGGGCTTGAGGCGGTGTACGGACTGCTAGACCGAGTACGGAATGTGGTCGGCCCCTGCGGGCGGAGGTATTTGAGCATTTGGCCAGAGCTCTAGATATCTCCTTAGAGGTGAGGGGGGTATAGTCATGGTGGCGTCTAAGGCGGAGGAGTGGGGGAGGCTGGCACTTGGGAGGGAAAAAATGGTGAAGGAGCGTCTCTGCTACCTCAGAAGGGTCAGTGGCCCCCGGTATATTTGGGAACCTCTGCGGCGGGCGGCCAAACATAAACCTTTTGGCTGTCCAGAGGGAGTGCGGGGTGGCCGATGACAAAAAGTCTGACCAGTGAGCTTTCTTGGCCGATGCAATAGCCTTAAAGTATACTCTCCTCGAGCTCTTAACATTGCTACAGTTGAGGGGGGATGGATCCAGGCGGGACATCCTTGCACACTTGTGGTATTCCCTTCTCAGAGCGGAGAGGGGAGGGGACCACCATGGCTTCGAGCGGGGGCATGGCCCCCTGCCCGGGGCATTGGAGGTGAGGAGGGAGGTCAGGCGAGTGGAGGAGATGTCAAACCATCTGCTAAGAGAGTTCGGTATAGGCCTTGTCAGGCAGGGTCGTCTGGTGAAGTCGTCTAGCCCTTGCCCAACTGCCTCCAAAGCGAGGAGGGCCCAATGCGGAGTGGGGGCGGTGAGCATGATCCGAGGCGGTTGTAGGGTTATTGTACACAGGACGTGGTCTGAACCAGTCTGACCCAGTGGAGGGGAGGGGCGTGTTCCACAAGGAGACAAGGGGAGAGGGAGGGGTATTCGCAAAGGCCAGATCCAGAACGGACGGTCTTGAGATGGTGGCAAATGCGAAGTGAGTGTAAACCCCAAGGGTGTTGAGGAGGTGGTATGTGATGTCGAAAGCAGGATCCAGGTATCTCGCGGAAAGAGTAAATTCTCTTTCAGAGAGGGAGCGGCCGGGATCCGCCCCTGGATGATAGAGGTTAAAGTCGCCCAAAATAAACTGAGGGTAGGAAAGAGCAGAAAAAAGGCGTTTGGGGGGAATGGAGGGGTATTGAGGACGGTTGATATGGAGAAGATATAACGAGGTGACCCTCAGGGAGCGGTGGGGGGATCCAAAAAGGCCTTCCGGAGAAAGAACTTCTACTGAAAAGATCTCTGAGGAGTCGTGAAAAACAGTGGAGCAACACATCTGCTGGTTGAAAACTCGAGAAACATAAATGGCCACATGGGGGCGGCCAGAAGGATGAGGGGCGAGCGAAAGACATTCTGGAAACGTCGGGAGCACTGGTCGTCTGGAGGAGGGATCCTGAATTGCAACAAGCAAGGGAGGGTGAGGCGGCAAGGTAAAGTTGTGGAAGAGTGAAATAAAAACATTCCAGCTCTCAAGGGGGTCATGTTCAACAATTGGAAAGGACCGGAAGCCAGCCGAGCTGTCCGTGTATCTGGTAAAAAAGGTCTCCATTATTGGGGAGAGCCCTCAGAGGAGTCGGAGTATAGCTATTCATCACTGCTCTCTCATGGGGTGAGTTTGGTGATGGTGCGGTGGGTGCTCTCCCTAGGTGGCGGAGCCTTGCGGGGAAGTACAGGGGCACTCGGGGTCTGGGGAGGGGCACCTGGTGTTGAACGAACGACAGTCGAAGGGCCAGCCTGGCCATCAGCAAGGTCCATGCTGTGCTGCGTCTGTCGAGATGCCACCTCTGGAGCCTCTGGGGTGGTTTTGGGGCGGGAGGGGCAATCCCTGCTGCGCACAGAGTGCTCTTCTGGGCAGGTAGGATAGCACGCCACCGAGGATGGGCAGCAGCCAAGGATTGGTCGGATGTTACGACCCTTTGGGGAGGAAGGGTTAGGGCAGGGATGCTATGCTTTTGTATGGGTGAGCGAGCAGAAGGGACAGACGGGTAGCGAGCGGGGACAGGAATGGGAAATGTGGCCGAACTTCTAGCACTTCCTACACTGGGAGTTTTTGGAGGAGGAGAACATTTGATTGACTCTGCGGTTTTGGGAGAAGAGGTTGAACCAAGGGAGGAGGGTGAGAGCGTCAGGCGGGGCCACTGAAACAACCACGGAGGTGGCTGTTGTTTGATTTCGAGATGCTGGGTCTGGGTTAAGGTAACGTGCTGAGAGAATAGAGACTCCCCTGGCGTTGCAATTGGACTCATAAAGAGAGGGGAAGGGTTGGTGATGATCTGAGGGGAGGAAGGGAAGGGGGATCGAGTGAATCAATAGTTTTGTTTTGTTCTGGACGGGTTTGAAGAGATCCAAAGGGGAGTTACCCACTGGGAACGGTTTGTTTAATCTTGTGGTGAGGGGAGCGAAGTAGAGGGTGTACGCGGAGGCGTGGGTATGGAGGTCGGTACCGAGCAGTGACACAGAGCCTCTGTCGTTGACTGTGCAGGTGCAGGAGAGGGGGAGGGAACAGTTGGCTTCCCTTAGAAAAGAGGCAGCAATGTCAGGGAAATGGGCTGCAATTTTGTACGCGTCCGGCTGGGGTTCGACCGTGGTTTAGGAGGCAAAGAATCTACTGACAGCTTAGGGGAGGGGAGGGGGAGGTTTCGTAAAAACATCACCCAATACAACCGCAACGGAAGAAGCTCAGACAGAGACCTTGACCTGCCGACCCTTCTTGCCCTTAGCGGGGGGCGCAACAGCCTGAGCGTACGTAGCGGTGGCCTAGGGGGCAATAGCGGCGGGGGGCCGCCAGCCGGGGTTAATGTGGCCGTCGGTCCAAGTAGGACCGGCGGTGTACTTCCCTTTCGCGAATTCCTCCCCTTTCCAGGTGTGGGGGTATTTCTTGGCAAACGCCTCAGGGTTGCCGTATAGTGTGGGAGGGGAGGTTGACTCTAACTACAGTCACCTTTTTTTTTTTTTTTTTTTGAATCTCACTTATTAATTGTTTCTATAGGCGCAAATGCAAAGCTGTCCTCATTCCACGGTGCTAGGTATAATAGACTTTCGACCAAGCATGGGCCATGTAGTCCAAAACCTCCAACTACAGTCTATCCCGCCACCTCCAAGCTAAAGCCCTCTGACCCTGCTCGACAGTGAAACCCCCCCCCGGTACTCTGGGTAAAAACTACAAGGAGATGAGTAACCCGGCCTGAAAGCCACGAACCAAAAACCCCCGCGAAAGCATAGCTTAAAAGAAAAACATTACCAGCCAACAGTTGACACACCCAACAAAGGAAAACAAACCCACTCCCCCAAGTCAAACAACCTATAAGCTAAACCGTAGTAAAACCCCACCGTGCCCAGCTCCCAAAGGAAAAGGGACTCCTGAATGATGGGTCTCGGGGATACTCGAGGGGAGGACAGGTCCCGGAGGTATATAGCCCCGCCAGCCGAGGCTCAGGAAGAGCAACGGACTTTGCGAGAATGCCGCCAAACGAAGGAAGGCTTGTCTAAGCCGCGAGACAATCCGGTCGTCTATTTCCGGAAACAGGACCTGGAAAGAAGGTTCCAACATGCTCCCCTAGTCTGAGGACATCTGGAGGCAACAGAGGTCTGGTGATGGAGTTAGAGCCCCGAGCAGTAGGGTGCCAGCCGATGCAAATGTCCGGGAGAAGGGAGGGGGGAGGGCTAACGGACACGCGAAGTGCGAGGAGGGCTGACACAAGCGGGGTCACGATGTTTCGAAAAGGTCGGACTGTACTAGCAGAGCACAAAGGGGATAGTGCAATCCTAGAGACCAGTTTCACTGGGGACAACTACTTGACCGATCAACCGAGACTAAAGACCGCCTGTTGACGAGTTAGGGGTTGCCGATCGTGGAGGGCTGCCTAACCATGCCCAGAGAAGAGGGGGTGAAAGGCAGACTCAACCAACCCCTAGGAACATGCTTGCCAGGCCTGACCATCAGAAGAGAAGAGAAGAGGGGTGGTAGGTAGCTTCAATAGACAGAGGCAATGTGGCGTGTCTGAAGAGAGGGAGGTGGATGGAAGTGACGATGATTTCTCGTGGTGTTGAGATTTGAATCGCCAGAGGTGTAGCGGAGACGAAGGATGTCTAACTACAGTGACTTTCTTTTCTTTCTTTTCTTTTTTTCTTTTTTCTTTTTTTCTTTGAATCATATGCATTTGTTTAAGGTACAAAGACAGCCACGCTCCGCGCCCTCTACTTACCTCTCGCTTAAAATACTTACCGCTTTCGGCCAACATAAACCTTAGGGTTTGGTCTTTATTTCGTCACGATACATCTGTTTTTGCTTTTCACTTGGGCTTCATTTTCAAGTGAAATATATATTTCACCTTTGCTGAGAGGATTTTCATTCTTGTAAAAGTCAAACTGGTAGTTTGACTCTATTTTCTCTCTCCCCCTCCTCCCTGTCCTC
>Ga0307509_10002987_pt1 | contig 26470 bp, 37 predicted proteins | sample 10_EM_MG_FD_202245 | JGI IMG/M metagenome (GOLD analysis project Ga0307509, IMG submission 202245) | Populus trichocarpa ectomycorrhiza microbial communities from riparian zone in the Pacific Northwest, United States - 10_EM | ecosystem: Host-associated > Plants > Roots > Unclassified | place... | reverse complement strand
AGACTTACCTGTAGCACGCGCGGTAAGCGGATCATTGTCCGCACTCCCCATCCAGGAGGAGCAGGTTCCGGACCCGCGCCGGGTGACCCAGAAACAGTCTCAGGTCCTAAATATATGTTAGTACAGTACATACCTACAAGGGCTAAACCCCTGGTCCAGTATGCGGCCCCCAATCGCGAAGCGGAGTGGCGAACCCAGGCGTGAGTGGGGAAAGCCGCAGGTTCCCAAAAAGGAAATTTGCTCAGGCGCGCGTGGTGAGCTGGCAATGCTTCGTTCAAAAATCGAGCATTGCCAGCTCAATTCGCATCCGTTTCGTGCCGCGTTTAGCGGGATCGATAGCAGTCGACAACCAGCAGGGGGAGAGTATTTTTTCAATTTTATTCTGCCCATCTTTGCGGTCACGCGTTTCGAACCGGCCAATATAACAATGTTTATGTATGCTAAATACGGCATATGGACGAAATATCGGTGGTGGGACCACCCGGCGGGTACCGGGGAGGGGGGAATGCCGGGGGGAAGCAGTTCCCACGCATAATCATCCTCCCGGAATTGTTTGATGGGAGCGAGGAGGCAGAGAAGCCCGTGAGTGACGTGTGATGGGTGTTTCCCACGAGTGCAGCACCCGGAGTACTCTGATCAATCGGGGATATTCACCGATCGGTCAGGGAAGGCTCTCGCCCGAAGGGGATGTCCGTGGGAACCTCACACCGGTCGCAACCGACCAGTGCGAAGGGTAAAACCCCCCCTGGGCCAAGGGGAAAAGGAATAATAGTTTTACTCTACGGTAAGAGCTACTTTTCCTCTCGCTCAAGGGAAACTCCTGATTAGTTTTACTAATAGCATAAGGACGACTGCTCATCGTTATCGACAAGTGTGGTCAGGGTGTTTTGGCTGAGCTTAGGCATCGCATCAACAATGTTGGCAATGAGCTCGTCTGGGAGAACTTGGGGGAGGACAAAGAACGGATCCGCCACTGCTGACTGAACCTCCTCGACAAAGATCTTCTTCCGGAGGGCAACTAGCTGTTTTGTTGTGGATTCCTTCATCTCCTTCGTCAAACCACGTGCCCCTCGCTTTGGTCGATGTTTGCTGGTCTCGGACTCTGGGGCACAACCCGAGCAATTGCATCACGGGAACCCACCAAGCGGAGGGTTTTTGTACAACCTGTCCAGTGCAGAAGTTTTGCAGTTGGAAACGATCAGTTCGGCCATCGACTGTGATACTGATGATTTAGATGACTTAGACGTGGTCCCCTTGGCCGTCATCTTGTGCTTCTTTGCCGCAGGCTTCTTCACTGTGGCCCCCCCTTCCGTCTTCCTCTGTCTCGGTTGCTTGGCCACTCCCAGCTGCTTGCGCGCTGCCGTCACTGCACTCCCCGTGATGTACGTGGTCCTGCGAGGGTTGGAGACAAGGGCGCGATCTCTCCCCACACGCCCAATCTTCTGGATGTAGTCGTTGGTATGTGGAGGGTGGCCAACGATGACAACATCGTCAATATCGGGGAAATCGATTCCAACCATGAGAATGTCAGTGGCGACGATTATTCGGCAGCCCTCCTCTTTCCGCATGAGCTCCCGTGTTCTAAGGTTGTAGTCTGGCCAGTTCAGAGCGTTATACATCCGGAGCCGATCGCCTCGAACGTGGGGGGGAGAGTCGAGTAACCTCCAGAGGTAGGAGAAGATCCGAAAACCATCCCCGATGCTTGTGCAGAAGATGATCGTCTTCTTTCGTTCCATGTTGTCGATGATCCATCGAAGGTCGGAAAACTCCCAACTTTCAATTCCATGGCTGAGGACGCGAAAGATGAGCTGGATCTCTGGCCGTCGGTTGGATTCACGATCTCGCCTTGCCCGCTTCTGCACGGTGTGATAGCCTCGAAGTCCGATGAAGTTGCAAACTCGATCGGATTGGTCACCAGGAAGCAATGTGGCCGTCATCGCAATCACAAGAAGGCTCGACTCGAAGCGTGCACGCACGTACTGGATCTGTTGGTAGACTCCGACGTCGTCGCTTCGATTCCAGACTTCATACCGGAAATCATTTGGCATGGCGGGATCAAGGACGTCTAGCATACCTCAGCGCGAGGGCCTTCGTTCATATCGGACTCCAGCGGCGGTGCATTACCCAATACGAAGAACACGAATTGGATATTTGGATGGCCCTCCTCGCAGGACACCCTCGTCTATCACCCACAGACTACGGCATCGATTCTGACCTTGAGGCCGTCCTGTTTATGGTTGACATGACACTTGGGTACGGCCACACATTTCCCTGGAAGCGAATACAGACGACACCCCTCCACCATACGTGGATATCGCATGTGCTCCTTTACTACGCCTGGTATGAGGGGCGAGTCTTGGAGGTTGTGATGGATTTTGTGGAATACTCGGTGTCCATCGAACCATCCAGTGATATCCTCATCATAGACTGCCTCTTCATCATCGGGTTGATGTTCGGAATTCCTATCCACGCCCATGACCTGACCGTTCGAGACAAAAGGTTGGATTTAGAATATTTTCCGGATTCAATTCACTAAATCCTCTAACCCAGCGTCGAGAAGGACTCCATCCTCAGGAATATCCTCGAAGTCCCTCCAATGACCTTCCTCAAATGCATCCAAAACCCATTGGTCCTTCGTGTACTTCGGCTCATCACGCGGCCTAGAGTCGCGGATATCTCCAACGCCAGTTACAAAATGTTCAAGATAATCATGACTTCGCACCAGAGCTGCATACCAGCGGTGTAGATTGACAAGCAAGTAATCCTCGGGGAGAAAGAAAAACCTAGTAGAAAACTTGGAGGAAGGAAGCCGACACATAGCCTCACCCAGCGTGCATAGAGGAGAGGAGAGCACTACAGAATCCGCCGAGGTGTTTGAACGAGACGGGCACACTGAATCATTAGTTGCCACCATATCGAAGTCATGCAAACTGTTTGTTATGGTCACGAGTTCGAACTGCGTGTACGAGGTCCGGCACCTCTCGCGAGGTGAAGGAAAGGTCAAGGAAAGCTGACAGTGATACGGATCTAGACTCGCGGACCCCACCGTGACGGAACAACCTTACAAATACTGATCACCCGACTGCCGGGTGCTGCCAAAAACAACAGACGAGAAACGCCCACCTCGAGGCCGAGATGTAGGGTTGTGGATAGTTGGTCGTTGAAGCGGAATGCCCAACCTTTGACAGAGTTATGGGTTGACTCGACTGTGATACCGGAGAAATCGGGAACTCCCATTAAGTCCTCGATCTGCTGGACGTCGCACAAGCCAACCGCAGGAATATAAGTACTGGAAACCAATCTTGGGGATATCAGTGAACCTGCTCATGCCTAATCTGTCTCGACAGCGTGTTGCGGCCACCCGACGGTACGCTGGAAGGCTCTCCCACCGTGAACGACATATCGAGCCGCGCGCGTAGGCCCCCCCGGACGAACTTCGAACCGCACTAGGAGGTTTGGATGAACACGAACATCACAAAGAACTGGGGGAGTCGTCCCATATCGGCACTCCACCGACGGGGTGGTGATCTTGCTGGCAGCAGTCAACATTGGACGAGCGAGTTGCCGCAATCCGACCGTGCACAAAATTTCCCTCATGAACAGGTTAGGCCCCTTCGGAAAGCCTGTTATGGGGATAAGAATGGGAAACGCAGATGAAACCACGAGGATTCGGAGCGGCCACGAACCCTGGAAACTTCTCCACTGAGATCGCCAGTTCTCTGATCAGGACCCTGAGTGACGGGCGACATCTTCCAATGGTGGTCTGAAGTTGGGAGTCGTCGAAATATCACTGAGGTAAGACCATCGAGGATTTTTCGTCAGAAAACGGGGTAGAACCGGAGGGAAAATCGCGAAAATTTGCCACCGGTGCACGGAGAGGGCAAGTGATCAGTGTGTTGATCAATTGATCCCGCGACGGTGACGGGGGAGGTATCACTAATGAGACGCCTACAGTGCTCAAGGGGGGAAAATAAGAAAACTGCCCAAGGCTGGACCACACTAAAACGCGGTCTTCGGGCCGTGCTCGGTGGTCAAAGGAATCCAGCTCCAGGGATAGTGGAAAATTCTGTTCTCCCACACCCACTCGGTCAACCAAGCGCGGATCGCGGTGGTGCTCAAGGCACACGACCATCCGAATCGTGGGCTAGAACGCGACAATCCCGACTACAGGGTGGGTCGTGCCGGACTCCCTGTGGGGTGCAGAACGAGGTGATAACGGGAAGCACGGTCTACAACGGAACCGCCGCACCCACTACGCGTTGACGGGAAATGCGTCACCGGATGGATGGAAAACACTGTGTTTGATAAAGGGTCCGAACGTCACGCATCCAACGAGGTCTATTTCCACTCGGTTCTATTAGGTTCGTCGGCTCTGCGGAAGAAAACATGCGTGGCGTCCAACTTACTATCTACGCACACACCCTGATCTCACGAGGGTGTACGAGGCTCTCTTTCTTTCACAAACTGCGGGAAGCTTTTACAGCTTCCATGAACTCGAGTGTAAACTTGGAGTCCAAAAACTCCTCAACGTGTTTAACCTTGAGTTCTCCATCCCCATTCGGTGCAATCTCGACGATCAAAGTTGCTTCATTGACGAAAGGTACGCCGACGGTAGTGTCTGCATAATCAGTGGCCTGGAAGGGATGTTAGGCGGGGGTAGGGAATCGAAAGGGGTCACCACGCACATGGATGAACACCTTTCCGGGCACCTCGGTCATGGAATGGATGTCGACCTAATAGGAGGATCGGAATCGAGTCTAAGTCCAGCGATCTGCAGTCACCGACGGACCTTGAAGTTTTTCAGGACATCCTTGATTTTCTTATAGCCCTCAACCCATTGTTCTTTTGTCTGTTGGGGGACATTTAAGGAACGAGGGAACGTATCGTGGATGTAGTCGGGGTGGAGAGCCGCAGCGATCTGGTCGACATCACTTTCAATAAACCCCTGGGCCCACGCCATGATGGCTTTGGTTTGAGGGCTTGGCTCGGAAGTAGACGACATGGTTTCCACGGGGGAGGTGGGGGGACGAGGGAAAGAGTGTGAGAGGAGAGGGAGTGATTTTGTAGTGGCCACTGCCAGGCAACGTCTCCGATATTCCCGGTGCAGTTCGAGGAATCACGTCACGGTGTCGGCGGGCGCCATTCTCGTACCCTGCTGGCGAAGGTGGGGAAGAAATGACAAACGGTATGGGCGAGGGTGGGATCCAATTGGCGAGTGTACCAAGTTACGGACATCGTGATCAGCAACCATCATCATGGTACGCCATGTGTCAACCGCTTTGCAAAAAGCTCACGACCGTCTTAGTCTCAGTGGGAAATCCGGATGTCTGGATCCCGAGGGGTTCCTTACTTTTACAACTCGGAAACAAAAACGTCAGTCTGGGAAACTCCCGATGGTCTCACCCGCGAAGACATCCAAAAGCTTCCCGGAGCAGAATACCTCACCAGGCCCGCCAAGGTCAAGGCCAGCCACCTCTTGGTGAAACACTCCGGGAGTAGGAACCCGTCAAGTTGGAGAGAGGTTCGGTGCGACTTTCAATCCATTTTCCTCTCGTTGACCACCTCTGCCCCCAGGATAAAATCACGCGTTCAAAGGCCGAAGCGATTGAGATCCTCCAAGGATACCAAACCGAGATCAACGGATCCCACGAGAAGTTCGCACAACTCGCAAAAGAGTTCTCAGACTGCAGCTCTGCTCGCAAGGGCGGGGATCTTGGTGTTTTTGGTACAGGACAGATGCAGAAGCCGTTCGAAGATGCCACCTTCGCCTTGAAGATCGGAGAAATGAGTGGCATCGTCGAGACCGATAGCGGTGTCCATCTCATTCTTCGAACCGAGTAGGGACGTTCCGGAACAGAAATGTAAAGTTAGCTGTATGCCTAGTAGTACGGGATCTGGGAACACGACTGCTCTCATACCACCATGTCGACCAGACCGTTCCTAAGGTTGGGTATCTGGTCGAATTGTGTCCGACGGACGATCCCAGTCCGTCTTCTCACACTCAAACCATCCCCCAAGAGAACAATGTCTTCCACGATCACGACTGACCCTGCCTTGACCCCCGTCTTCACCTCCAGTGAGCCCGTTCACCCGTTTGAGTCGCCCCAACAAATCCCGCGTAGACGCCCCCGGGGCAGTTGGCCCGTATTCACAAGCCATAAAATTCAAGGACCTCCTGTTCGTCTCTGGGAACATCCCCCTCGATCCCGCGACTGGAGAGATCGTGGCTGGCGGCATCGAAGAACAAACAAAACAGACGCTCAAGAACCTCCGCGCCGTTGTCGAAGCATCCGGCAGTGATCTGGGGAAGGTCGTGAAGACGACGGTGAGGTTGTCCGGTTCATTCCGCACCAAGTATCCCTGACCCAACCTCCCTAGGTATTCCTCAAGTCGATGAACGACTTTGCAACCGTCAACAGCATCTACGAACAGGCATTCGGCGATCACAAACCCGCCCGGTCTGCTGTCGAAGTATCCAGACTCCCCAAGGACGTGCTGGTGGAAATCGAGTGTGTTGCTGGGTAGGGTACCACCGCCTCCGCGAGCTGTTAGAATAATTCTGACAGTACCTTCATATAGTCTGGTTTGATTTGCAAATAATACTCCGTAGCTACATAACATGTGTAGTTACAGAAAATAGAGTGGCGACACAGCAGTCACAATGGATCGTGTTTTGTGCTGGCTTCCTCCAGGGTGCCAATATCGAATCGTTTGACGGTGTGGATCACTTCAGATCCCTTCCTGGCAAAAACCAGCTGCAGAATGGACTATCAGCGGATGTGTTCGGTGGGAAGCCAGCCACATACTAAGTACGGGTTGGCGGTGGAACCGGTTGTATCCGCCAAGACTTCGTCTTTCGAAACCACTGAAACATCGGAGTCATTGTACTTGAACCATTCATCCGGGTGATCTGGCAAGTGTCTCGAATAGAAGAAATAGTGGCCCCAAGATGGCGATTCTCCCCGATGAATGAATACCGAGGTCAGCTCATAGAGCGCCTGGCTCTCGTTCTTCCAAATCTCTTCCAGCTGTGTTTTCAGCTCCGCAGCGCGTCGCCTCTCCTCCTCAAGCTCCTTCTTCGCGAACGTCGCTTCGTATCTCAACGAGGCGAAAAGCTCTTGATCCACTCCGGGTAAGGGGTTTACTGTGTGCCTCGACAGGAAGTCACAGGTCTCCGTCAACGCAAGATCGAATGGCCGGTGCTGGTGGGTAACCTTTAGTGAGGATTCCAGTCGATCAGATGATCAATTGTCACCTTGGCCTCCGTGAGCTGTCGAATTCGTTCCTGACACCAGTTCAACTTGACCTGGATCTCGTTCGACAGCCGCTTCTTCTCTGGGTCGGAATTTTCTAGAAAACGGTCCATGGATATAGTCTCCCAGAACTTCACGTAGGCTTGTGACTTGAAAGCTTGGAGTTGTTCACGATCAAACTGCACTCTCTGTCGTACAACAATCGTTGGCTCGCCGATTAAGACGGGAATGAGAGGCGCACCTGCAGCTGAATTTGCAAGATCGGAGGAAGATCAACGAGAGACACTTCCATGTGTGCTTTCTTGTCCTCAAACTCGACCGTATCGTTGAAGTAACGGCTTAGGCCGTCGTAGATGTCCACACCTTCTTCTGAGACGTTGACTGGAAGATGCGAGAAAAGGTCTTCTTTCTCGTGGATCGACGATCGAGAAGAACGGCCCTCGGGCATAATTCGCTGGCGGATCCTCCCATAGAATAACCTGCGACATATTAAGAGTTTGTTTATTTGTCAAACGCCACTCATTACCTCTTCACAATACTCGTCTTGTCAGTGTCGGGATTGGAACCACCGGACAGTTTCGCAGAACGGATTAGTTCCGCGCATTCGAGCTGGAAAAGACAAGAGTCCATGCACTCGGAAACGTCGTGTTGCCGGCCTGTACGGCACGATCAGTAAAGGTTGTACGTGAGTCGCGTTTGGTCGTACCAAACATCATTCCAGTGGTCCCTTTGCGGACGGGTGCGACAGGCCTAGCTTTTTCTACCTCTGACATTTCGATGTCGCTACCTGTGGTGGTTTGGCTATCAGGGGGAAGCTCTGCTGGCGATTGTGAGGGAGTGCCGGGTTTTGAGACGATAACATAGTCCTTGTCTTTGTCCGTATCAGGCGTGTCGATATCCATCTTACTCCCCGCACCCCGCGACCGCTTTCCGAGGATGCTAAAAGAAGCTTGGATCGGAGATGCGGTCATTGTCTCTGCTGACGGCGCTATAACACGCGTTGACCCATCCTCAACGAGGGTGACGTCAGTGTCGTTGGAGGAATCCGTACCAGCCTTATCCACTTCCTCCTCTTCCTCATCCTTCGAAGTGACCAGTGCAAGTTTTGCGAGCTCGATGGTCGGTTTGACCGCCGGATCTTCGCAATACTCGAGGTTCCAAAACAGGTCTGCGAGTTGAGTAACAACTGGTATCGGCCAGGTCAATGATTGTGAGCCATGTGCGGGGATAAAACATACAGTGTCGTGATCGGGCGATTTCCCGTCTGGTAACGAGCCGACCCCCAACACGATGGGCATCAAGTTCATCGTCAAGGATATCGGGAGATTTTGTGGTAACTGTAGAGAGCGACGCCACCGCTTCTCGAAGGTCCCTGATTGTATAGAAGTACTAGCAACACGTCAAGGGTTGATTACCGCGCGAGTGCGATCGACAAACCTGGAGCAAAGAGTTGAGGTAACAGGTGTTCCCGAGCTGGTGGAGGCCTCTTGGCATGTCTGGGCGAGTGGGCATGACGACGTCGCCAGCTATGGGATTCGGTGAGCACCACGCGGTGAGACTGGGGGGGAGATGACTTACGATCGCGACCGGTCTCGAGGAAAACCTTCAAACGTTGACTTTCCGCGACTTCTGCAATGACGGAAAGCGCCTCGCGCAGTTTGTCGACCTGACTGGCCTGTTCTTCAACCTTTGGGAGTGTGGGTAGTTAGAAAACCACGAGATGGAATTTCACTCACTCGCATATCGAACACCGTGATGAGCGTGTTCTCGTCCATTTCCTTGGAAACTCCTAGGGTGGAATACGCGGTATCCACGGTCATAATGCTACCTTTCTCACGTTCCCAGACCTGGTGCATCTCTACACTTCCACGCACATCCGCTATGACCCTCAATGCATCGTTAAGCTCTCGCCTGGTTGCGGAACCGTTGGTTTCGTCCTTCCACGATCTTCTAATCCCATCTCTCCAGGCGCTGACGATGAACTCTTCTTCCACGCTTTCGTCGAAGTCCACCCTCAAGGGACCGTCATGACCAAAACCGAGCGTACTGACAGCCTTCAGAAAGTCGTCTCGTGTGAATCTGTTTCTGTTCCGTTCCTCTAGAACGAGGTTCTGAAGATCCACTGGAGTATCCTCGTTCATCTCTTGCATAGTTTGAACGATCTGAACAAGTGCGGTGAAGTAATCCATGGTAGCAGCAGGGTCACAACGGCATTGTGCGAGGTACGCAAAAGTCAGCAGTTCTACCCGGAATTCAGTGAGAACATGTCAGCGCAAGGAACACCGATGGTACCTGGTGTGTAAGACGAAGGTGTCAGGCCCAGGATTCTCCAATAACCGTCCAGCCCCTTCATATGCAGCAAGGACTCCGGAAGGTCTCCACGGGGCACTAAACATCGGGTCAGCAAGTCGTATCTTACGGGATTTTTGGAGTACCGACATTGTTCCGGGTGTGCGCCGATCTTAGTCTGGTACAGTTCTCGAACAGAATCAATCTTGACCGAAGTCCTAACTTTGGGATAATCTACGAGTTCCGTTGCTGAGAAAGGGGGAATATTTTGAACGACCGAGGTTGATGTCAGGAAGGGTAAAGAAACAAACCGTGTCGTTTCGTAAAATCGGCCTGCCATGCACTTATCTCCACCCATGCGCGGAGGAGCTTCGCTCGGTTTGCGAGTCCTTCCGGACTACTAGTATCCAACACCGGGGCATGTAGGGCCAGGTCTCCTTGCCCGTTATGCATGTGGTCAAGGTTGAAGCCAAGATGCCGGAAGGCTTCTTCTCTAGAAATACAAGAGGATGAGTGAAGGGGATGCGCGGAAGCGGTTAACTTACATGTTCTCGGACCAGCCGAGCTTCGACTGGAAGCTAGGCCTATGAACCGGTAGAGCTCTGGTTTCCCCTTTCCATAGTCGGTCTTCGATGATCCTTCCGGCGGTACTCAGCAACCCTCTCTGGAGCAGGATTGAGTCAACTCACATCAAAACCGTATCAAGGGCTATAGCGAGGGACACAACTTGGGTTTTCCCAACGTGAGGATGTTCTAGTTTTTCTTTCACGAAGGCTTCGAATGTCCTTTGGGGGATGACACCGGGGATGACGTTCGACACCACGCAGTAAAGTGAGCATTGGCAACAGACGTATAGATCCAGGAGATCCCCCTCGGGTTCGTGTGGATCGTCAGCAGTGAGGCTAGGGGTACTGGTGTTTGAGTGATCGATCAGAACGCCCTGCCTTTGCCGTGATTTGCTGCGAGAGTGGCGTTCCCAATCTGCGCGCTTGAAGGGAGGCGTGATCTCAGTTGCGTCCACTGTAGCTTTGTAGTAATGAAAGTGATGGGTCTTGTTTGCCTGCGCGACTGACTGGGGGCTCCCATCAACGCAAGAATGGGTTTTGACCCGACGAGTTGTATCAGGAAGTGGGCGACCATCGTGAGACTTGGAAAGAGGTGGGTCTATAGTAGAAAATTTCCAGAGTAACAGAACCCAGCCATGGTGTCTGCGACAGTAGTACGCATTAGGGTGAGGGATAGACATGCGAACGTCGTCGGCCGAGGGAGGGTTAGGGATTGATGGGTGGGATTCGGGGGATCGATGCCTTGGTTTGACCTCTGGAGGAGATGCAGACACCGAGAAAAGGGTGTGTTCAGCGTTGTGGAGGTAGTTCTCGAGAAGGGTTGGCAGTATGCCCGCTCCGGGTCGATTGTGAGCTTGCCTAACAGATGGATCCCACCAATTAGACTCCTCCTCCTCGACACGACCGTTGATGTCAACCCTCTGTACGCTGAAGTTCCCCCAGTCCTGGACGTACTCTCCGTTCCAGGCGTCGTGCCACACCTCCGTGGGCTGATCCCACTCCGGCCGATTGACACCCCAGGCGGGAGGAATGTCCGCGGACGCGGACCACGTACCAGGAACCGTCTGAGGCGGATGGGAGGCTCGGTCGTCTTGCACGAGCTCAGGCTCTCGGTACTCCCCGTCGATCTGTTGATAGCTCGTGTAGGATGATCCAGCGTTGTGGCGCCGAGCGGGTAAGGGAGGCGGTTGTTGCTGCCTGGCGGTCATTGGGGTTGGGGTCGAGTAGAATGTCGCTGGTGTTACAGGGGTCTCGGCAACTGTGGGAATGGCCAGCGGCCGGTCTGGATGTGGGTGGGGGACCGGGATCGCGGGGAGTTGTCTTCGTGGCTTTGGGGAGTCCTTGTGTTCCATCGGAGGGGAATCTGGGCGCTAGGAACCGCGGAAAGAGGCTAGTAAGAAGTTCGTCGGTGAGCTGAAGGTTCGGGTGCGGGGCTCGCGTCCTCTTGCGTCAAAGGGTTCGGGCGGTGGTCGCAAGAAGGAGGAGGATGGGGGCGGAGTGGTACCTCGACCGCCGGTTGACAGGTTGTGGAATTACCATAATAGGGTAATTGCTTAGTCAGCTTCGCACACCTCCCGATCTCTCCGTTCCTCTTGGTCACCACAAGTGCTGACCATGTCGCTGTTGAGGACCGCGTTTGCACGTTCGGGGGTAAGAGACTGTTTTGAAAGGGGCAACCTATGCTGACCCTGGACTCCCCTTAGCTGCTTTCTTCTGCACGTCGTTACTCGACCGCACCAACCAACGCCAAGAACTCCAGTGTCGGGTTCTACTTGATCGGTGCTGGGGCGGCTGGTTTGGGTGCTTACGCCTACCTCAACAGCGTAACCCCCAGTGTGCAGACTGTGAAGCTAAAGGAGACCAGTCCACTAGATCCCGGAAATTTTGTCGACTTTGAACTCAAGAAGGTCGAACACTACAACCACGACACCGCCAAGTGAGCACCTGGTTCCCTCGGACGGATTCCGCCGCTGACGCGACCGCGCAACCAGGTTCGTCTTCAAGTTGGGTGACAACGAGGCCTCTTTACTCCCTGTCGCCTCCTGTGTCATCGTCAAGTCCTCCGACCCCGAGGGACTCAAGGACGCAAAGGGAAACCCCGTGATCCGACCGTACACGCCCGTTTCTCTGTCGAATACCCCTGGGGAGCTAGCCTTCCTTATCAAGAGATATGACAACGGTCTCGCGTCCAAATACATCCACGAGTTGAAGCCCGGTGACAAACTGGCGATCAAGGGCCCGATCCCGAAATTTCCCTACCGAGGTGACCCCGTTTTGTCGGCCCACCCAAACCCTGCATCTCTGAACAATTCCAGACAACGAATTTGAGGAAGTCGGTATGATTGCTGGTGGATCAGGAATGTAGGCAGCTTGTCTATTCAACTCTCTCGTTGGCTGACCGTTTCCCGAAGAACACCGATGTACCAGATCTTGATTCATGCTCTCGCCAAGCCTGAGAACCACACAAAGTTTAAGCTGATCTTTGCCAATGTGTCCGAGAAGGATGTCCTGCTGAAGGAGGAGCTCGATTCTCTCAAGAAGAAATACCCCCAGACGTTTGACGTCGTCTACACCGTGGATGCTGCCGGTCCTGGTTGGAATGGTAGGTAGTGTGACGCTGTCATTGATCGACTTGTAGCTGAGGCCGGTCGGTCTCGAAGGGTCCGTCGGTTACATTACTCCTGAACTGATTAAACAGAATATCGCCCCACCAAGTCTCGGTAACAAAGTGAAGGTGTTTGTTTGTGGTGAGTGGACAGCCACACCCAGTTTCATTTTTTCTCACCTCGTGGCACGGTGACAGGGCCACCCGGGCAAATGAAGGCGATCAGCGGGCCCAAGTTGAAACCGATGGTCCAGGGCCCTCTGACTGGTGTACTCAAGGATCTTGGGTTCGATGAAGACCAGGTGGGTTGCGCATCGAGTGACGTACGTCGTGATGGTCGCTAACAAGTGTGAACAGGTGTTCAAGTTCTAGAGAGTTGATGACGTCGCTTGATATCATTCCGTAGATTATAACACAGACTCGCCAAACCCTGTACCTCTGCTGATGTAATCGTCATCTACCTGCCATTTCGGGATGCCATACATCTCCCTGTCTTTCCCCCTTCCCAACCCATTGCGCTTCCTCCTCTTCCCCCAACTTGTCGCCGCCCTTCGGACTTGGTAACACATGTCCTTCGTCAAGCTCTCCATCTTCGGGACCTCCTTCGAGGCGAGCTTTTCTCGCGAACCCCCCGGAGAGCCCCCCGTTTACCTGACCACCCTCGCCGTCCTTCCTTCAGGTCACCACTCGATATGTCGACCTCCAACCCGTTGGAATGGGTGCGCGGCACCATCGCCTTGTTATCTCCTGTTCTAACTCCCCTCTTTTTGTAGGAGCGTTCGGTCTTGTGTGGTTCGTTATCACTTCCTCTCACTTATCGGTCAGGCTCAAGATCGGACCTACAGCTCCGCAAAGGATCAACTCACAGGCGTCGCAGTCGCAGTGAAGAAGATCATGAAACCCTTCAGTACGCCCGTGTTGGCGAAGAGGACCTACCGCGAACTGAAGCTCCTGAAACACATCCAGCACGAGAACGTGTGTCCCGCTCAACCTGCGAATCCCCCCTCGGATGATCCGTTCACACTTACCCCGACAGATTATCAGTTTGAGCGACGTTTTTATTTCACCGCTCGAGGATCTGTGAGCACCTTTCGCTCGGCATTGACCCAGGCCACCGAGCACCCACCCAGGTACTTCGTGACCGAGCTTCTCGGGACTGATCTCCACCGATTGTTGACCTCTCGACCGCTGGAGAAGCAGTTCATCCAATACTTCCTATACCAAATCCTTGTACGTTGCCCGATCGACTGCGCTTTCTTCCTCCCTCTTAGCTGCGATTCAGAGAGGTCTGAAATACGTGCATTCTGCTGGCGTCGTGCACCGTGATCTCGTAAGTGGAGAATCCCTCGTTCGTAAAACAGCTGTTGACGGATCATCGCAGAAACCCAGTAACATCCTCATTAATGAGAATTGCGATCTTAAGGTATTCCGATCTAATCATTCCCATCAACTCAATACTAAACCTCCCAAGATCTGTGATTTCGGTCTCGCTCGCATTCAAGATCCTCAAATGACAGGATATGTCTCCACACGGTACTATCGGGCTCCGGAAATCATGTTGACATGGCAAAAGTACGATGTTGCGGTCGATATTTGGAGTGCTGGGTGCATATTCGCCGAGATGTTGGAAGGGAAACCATTGTTTCCCGGCAAAGACCGTACGTAGAAAGCTGATTCGGCAGACCGATCTTTTCTCAACCCCTGCGCAGACGTTCACCAGTTTTCCATCATCACCGAGCTCTTGGGAACTCCCCCTGAAGATGTAATTGGAACTATCGCGAGCGAGAACGTGGGTTCTATTCACTTGCTCAAACTATCTCATAGCTTACCGTACCCCCAGACATTACGGTTCGTAAAAAGTCTCCCCAAGAGGGACCGGATCCCGTTCAGTGAGAAGCTCACTTGCAAGGACCCGGTTGGTGGGTGCGATTCATAACGTTTCCGAAGTGACCGGTCTGAGTCGTTGGTGTAGCTCTGGACCTCCTCGAGAAGATGCTTGTCTTTGACCCACGCAAGCGCATCAACGCGACCGACTCCTTAGCTCATGAATATGTTGCTCCCTATCATGACCCTACCGATGAACCGGAGGCTGCAGAGAAGTTTGACTGGAGTTTCAACGACGCAGACCTCCCCGTGGACACCTGGAAAGTTATGATGTACAGCGAAATCCTTGGTAAGCTGCCAAACCGGTCCGGGGATAGCCTCCCTGACGTCACACCCCAGACTTCCACCAAGTCGGTGATACGACAACGAACGGCGGTGTCCCGGAGGGTGCACTGGCCGGTCCAGACGGTGGGGAGTTGTCTTCCTCGACAACCGAAGAGACATCGTCGAAGGAATAAACTACCCGGTCCACGTCGTTCTTTCCCTTCCATCTTTCTCTTCTCACCCGCGATTGCTGCCGCCTGTAACTTCTATTCTACGCAGCCTTCTTGCCCCAAACTTCGGAGTGACACGATAATCTGGTTTGGACTTGAGGGGTGGCCTATATACTGTAATTTTCCGACATACGAAGAGTGTATCAAGTATGCTAGATATCAAGCCTATAGCCTAAGGTGCGACCAACCGGATGGGGGTTCAAAGGGAGGAGTTGGCCCAGAGTTAACTGCACGAACCGATTATGTAATTGGACTGGACTTCTGTCTCAACCTCACCCAAGCCCGTTTTCCGCCCTTCTCCTGCACCCACGCACGATGGTGAACCGAGATGCATCGAGTTCGCATGCTGGTGCGACCCCTGAACCACTCAAGGTATCTCTAAGCCGCAAAAAATGTGTTACAGTTTTTTGACCACCCACAGCGGGTCCTTGTCACAGGCGGCGCTGGCTACATCGGTTGGCACTGCCCGTCACCTCCCACGGATTGACCGCTGACCTTCACGAAAGGCTCTCATGTCGTCTTTGCTCTTCAGGAGACACGCAAATACAAAGTCATTTCCATCGACAATTACCACAACTCGTTTCCTGCAGCCCTTACTCGTCTCAACGAGATCGCGCATGCAGCTCTTCCGGAAAATGCGACAGACCAAGAAAAGGACAGCGCCATGGTCGATTCTCACAGATGCGACCTCACCAATCCCGCGCAAGTCAGGGCCGTGTTCGAAAAGTACGGAAAAGGCGGAATTTGGGGTGTCATCCATGTTGCGGTGGGCATTCTGTCCCGCTCTTTCACACAATTGACCCACATTTACTTTAGGCATACAAAGCGGTCGGAGAGTCGACCGAGATTCCCCTCACCTACTACCTCAACAATGTCTCCGCAACCATATACCTCCTTCAAACCATGTCCGAATTCGGCTCCTTCCGATTTGTGTATTCCTCTTCTGCAACCGTCTATGGGACTCCCCCGATCATACCCATTCCCGAACCGACACCCCTTCACGCGTACAGTCCTTACGGAAAATCGAAAATAATGTCAGAGACGATCGTCCATGACCTGTGTCAGGCCGAGCCAGACCGTTGGAGAGCCATCTCCCTCCGTTATTTCAAGTGCGTCATCTGATGGCTTGTTATTAGACTTGGCGCTTATGCTGTACTCAGTCCTGCAGGAGCTCATCCATCTGGGTTGATCGGGGAGGACCCTCGTGGTCGGCCGGGTAACTTGTTACCGTTGCTCGCTCATATGGCGGTTGGGCGCGTCAAAGACCCAAAACTACTCGTATTTGGGAATGACTACCCCACACCGTAGGTGTTTCTGCTGCCGCGTGGACGATCAATGTTTATTTTAGCTGATTCAATCCCATAGCGACGGCACATGCATTCGCGATTATCTCCACGTCATCGACCTCGCCAAGGGCCACCTTCTGGCGTTGGAAGCCCTTGCTCCGGATTCCAAGGTGTTCGACAACTGTCCGGAACCTGCCCGGTACAAGGCGTACAACCTTGGCAAGGGGAAAGGGATGAGCGTACTGCAGATAGTGCAGGCCATGAGAAGGGCGACAGGGTTTGATTACCAGTGCGAGGTCGTCGGGAGACGGTGAGTGCAGCCGGCGTCATTTCGAGTTTGGATATTGACGACACGCGCGCAGACGGGGAGATGTACCAGACCTGACGGCGGACCCGGCGTTAGCGGAGACGGAACTCGGGTTCAAGGCATCGCAGGATCTGGAGACGATGTGCAGGGACCTTTGGAATTGGCAACAGAAGAATCCTGGTGGGTACGGGGAGTAACTGGTAATTGGCGACGGTCGAACTACATAGAGCCTTTGATACCCCAATACGATTTTGTTTTGTTTTGCGTGGCAACAAGGCTCGGATGCATTTTACCGCCGGAAGGGTAGCTCAAAAATCATAAGTACGTACATCCACTTACCCCCTCCACCTCCCCCGCGTTCCTTTCCTTCCGTCCCCCGGCCAATGCTCCTCTAGTCCCTAGGGACCTCTCCAACGTTCATTTCCCGCATGAATTCCACAAACAGACCCCGCTCGCTCTCGGACCCCATCAGCGCCGCCCTCCTTCCACCTCCGAACGAGTCTGCCGCAGACCGCGAAAAGCGACTCCGGGCCGAAGAGGAGGCGAAGAAAATCAACGATGACATTGACGAGATGCTCAAGGCTGAGCGCAACGAGAGTAGGAAGAAGAAGGCCATCAAAGTCCTTCTCCTCGGTCAGAGTGAGGGTGGCAAGAGCACGACCCTCAAGCGTACGTCCATGTCGGTGGTCTGTTCCAATACTCAGTTTGCTCACTCTAACCCTCACCCACCCAGAATTTCAGCTTCTACACACGCCAGCAGCCTTCCACGCAGAACGCATTGCCTGGCGTTTCGTCATCTATCTCAATCTCGTTCGTTCCATCCGAAGGATTCTTGACGCCATCTCCCCCGATTACGAGACCCTCAACTCCCACATCCTGGACGACGATGACGACGAGAACGCGGAAGCTGCCTCCCTCATCATCTCCTCGACCGATGCCACCACCTCTTGTTTTCATGGGGTCAAAGGATTCGAGAATTATCACCACCGGTTGGCCCCGCTCCTAATTCTCGAGCAGAAGTTGATCGCGCTGCTTTCTGACGAAGAAGATAACGAGGAACGGGAGGCAACTCGCCTGACCGCCACATGGGACCCTTCATCGTCGTCTCCTGGTCCGATCCACAGTCCGAAGACACGCCCCGACCTGAACGGAGGCCTTGCTGTCGTCATACCTCAAACTGTAATCCACCAAAGCCCGAACTCCCCGCTATCTCCGCAGTCTACCCAAGAGATATCTGTGAAAACTACCTCGAATTGGAAGAAGGCTCTTTCGCTCGGCGGCCGGATGAAGAGCCCCAAAAGCCCTCATTCCGGCGAACTCGAAGGATGGTGGGAGGATCCTGACGATCCTGTTCACATCCTTAACAAGTGCGCCTCAGCGATGCTGGACCTATGGAAGGATCCCAATGTGAAACAACGCCTGGCAGAAAAGCGGTTACGATTAGAGGAAAGCAGTGGTTTGTCCGTCGTTTACTTTCCTCTACCGTGCTCCCTTCCTCAGTTGGACCAACCCCACAGCTACCTGGATGAGATTCCGCGGATTACAGCGAAGAAGTACATCCCAACAGATGGTTAGTTGAGCAACCTTCCATCATTTCTCCCGCTCACATGGAAGAACAGTCGACGTTTTGAAGGCTAGGTTAAAGACCACCGGTGTCGTCGAACATATATTCACCATCAAAACCACTGAATTTAGGGGTTTGACCTGGAAGGTACATCTTCCAGCTCCTGCCGCATAACACTTTCTGAGTTCTGTGGTAGATATATGACGTCGGAGGTTCCAGAAATCAACGGCACGCGTGGGCTCCCTTCTTCGATGACGGTGCGCCGTTCTCGATCTGACTGCTGCAGCGACCCTCATGAGTTTCCCAGTGAACGCAATCATATTTTTGGCCCCGATCTCCACGTTCGACCAAGTGCTGGTGGAGGTAGGTCCCCCTCACCCAATGCTGCGTGATTGCACTCAATGGGTCCGAAGGACCCTCACGTGAATCGGTTGGAAGACTCGCTGCTGCTATGGAAATCGATCGTCTCCAATAGGCTCCTATGCAACGTCAACATCATCCTCTTCCTGAACAAATGCGACTTGCTGCAGGTTCGCTCCGACCTATAACGCATAACTCTCGGTCGTTGTCGTGCTCACGTTCTGTCAGGCCAAGTTGGATGCCGGCGTTAGACTGAACCAACATATGGTTTCTTACGGTGACCGACCCAACGACTACGATTCCATCTCAAATTGCGCGTTTCTTTCTGTCTGGTTTAGGGCCTTTTTCTCATCCCCATTCAGATTTTAGGAATAAATTCGGCGCGCTTCACCAATCGTACACCCCGAATCGAGAGCGGGAACTATACAGTGAGGTTCTCGCCTCCACCTTTTACCGAGGACTGACCAGAACCGCCCGCATAGTTCACTTGACCTCGGTCACAGATACTCGGCGGACCCACACAATAATTTCCAGTGGTAAGCTCGCGCCGGTCAGCCACCGGCTTGCTTCCGTCACTTACTGTCTTCCTAGTTCGCGATTTCATTTTGAAATCGAACCTGAAGATGGGTGGATACATGTAATCCTACCTCACCGGCACCTCCTTCCAGCCACACACTTTGTTTTAATTTGATCCACGGGTTCGCCATTCTTGTTCATTACCATTTTCGCAGTTATCATCCACACCGTAGCCGTAATATTTGTAAGTCCATCGCCCCACACCTCTAATACAATCTCAATGCATACCCGTACCTCTCTGGTTGTTTCCCGTCTTGTCGTCGGGAAGCGCGGTCAGACCCAGGTGAGTGGAGCCCCGTCACCAACCTCCGCCTGACTACCCCGGCCCTCTGCTGTCATGAGAACCACCTCTCTCGAAAGGCCAGGAACTTGGGACGAAGCTCAAGTTCGCGACCTCGGCCCCGAGATACTAGGCCTCATGATCATGATAAGGATGGAGTCTATGTCGAGGCTTGCTTTCGGGATTGGATGAAGGGGGCCTTCTGCGGCAAAATGGTCACCATTCAAGGCGGCGCTCTCCCAGGCCCTGATGTCCTCCAAACTTTTGCAAATTGTTGTGACGCCTACCCTACCCTCCCTCGTAGACTCTTCGCCGTCTTGGGTCTTTTCGTTGCGCTCGATCCATACCATGGCGTTCGAACGGTCACTCAAACAGTCCCGAAATGTCGATTCGGGCTTTAACCTGGCTTGTTTTCGATAGCGTAAAGTTGAGTCTTGGATTTGCACCCGTGGCGCGTGGGGGTGCTAAAGTTGGGAGGGCGGGGGTGATGGTAGAGCTGTTCGTTAGGGTGGCGGTGAAGAACCGACTCGGACATTGGAGGTGAAAGGAGAGAAGGGGGACCGGTTAAAGCATAAGAAGGCCTCCGGCAGTATGGCGAATCGAACTTGAGCTTATTTACTAGTACAGTGTTGGCGGGGGTTGTGTTGGTAGCCTTATCCCGAACAAGCTCTTGTACCGATATCCCCCTCTCCCACCGAGCGACGAGGGCGCAGGGTTCGACCCTCAATTTCGGGAGAGAAAGAGAGGTTTCGGTCAATGGCGATCGTACAAGAAGGGGAAAGTGATTCGTGAATTGGCTTCAGGGGGACTGAGGATTCGGGATTAAACTGGGCAGCGTTCTTTGGGACATCACGGCTGGGCACCCAATTATCCCATGTGGGATTCGGAAACTGCGTCCGTCGGTGCGGTATCGGACGACGGAGGTAGGTGATGAAGAGGCGAATCTGGAGATTTTAGTCCACACAGTTCCCAGGGGAGAGGGCCGGTGTTGGGGGTGTACCGGAGAAATGGCCTGGTTCGAGATGCATTTGAGTTGAATTCTGTGTTGTAATTGTGTCATGTATTCAATTGGGCAGAGCGCAACGGGGCGGGAACAAGAAGGGCAGGGAGGTTAGGTAAGGAGATGAGGTGACGAGGGTTCGGGATAAAACATCCAGGCTAACCAACGTCGACGCCGCCAACCGTGACAACCATCTCAATCGGAAATGGTGAAATGCTCTGTGCCTCGGTGATGAGGGGGACAGCCATCCTACCCCGCTCTGAAGAGGTGTGCGTCAACATCGTCCGTAGCGAGTTCGTAAGGGTTGATGTGAGAGTAGCGTTGAAAGTCTGTCGATCTGGGAAACCCCTCGTTATGATATCCTTCAGAACCGGTCGCCAGAGGTGTCACATACCTTGATTGGACTTTGGTTGACGTATTTCCGCGCTAATGACCCTGTAGACGTTTGAGATCATGGGCACAACGCGAGGCAACCGAGGTACCATTGTTCCCATGGAATCTCCTCCTATGAAAAACGATGATCAGCACCTGAGGCGTGGATGGGTGCCAGGAGAGGTGTACCTCTCCTGCGTACACTTGAAACCACGTCGATTTTTTCGGCCTCTTCTCTGAAAATGTGACGGTGATTTGGCCGCTCTTGTTTGCTCCGCCGTCTACTCCTTTCCAAAAGGCGTCCACTTTCTCGTCGACAAGCCTTTCTATCCCCGGATCGGCCACTCCGGGCTGTCACGAACTCCGGTTCGTTGAATTATCCTCGACAGGGATCGGGAATGGCGTACCATTGTCACATCGAGGACCTCGAATATCTTGGGTTTGACGGTTCCAAAGAGTCGGTGGAATAGAATTGAGTGCAAGATGGCACGGAGGACATCCTTGGTCAGATGTCGATCTAAGACCTGAGCTTTCAGTCGACCATTTGGCGAGCGCGGGACCTAGGTTTTCTATCGGGACATACAAGGTCGATGGCGATTACCGGGTGTGGTTCGCTCATGGCCAACCGAAGTGGCTGTCGGAAGGCAGGTTCCAGAAGATTCACGTGACGCCCAATAGGCGATGGCTGACTGACCGAGCAGTGTCTCGTCTCCAAGCCATGACCATCTCAAACCCCGGCCTCTCCGTTGTGACTGAGCCATCTCCGCCGCTCAGCGCACCCCTGATTCGGATGTCCACATTCGAAGGTACCGCCATCCCAAGCTCGCTGATCATGGCCCTCGACACGGCGTACCTATTTCATCTCCTTGCACGAGACCCAAACAAGGTGGTGGCCCCAGGAAAGTCACTGCTCTCTGTTCTGGTTGGGCTCAACCAGATGGTGACCCACACTCCGGAATCTGCGCCAGAGAAGTTTGTACGAAAGAAGGTACATCAGGCGTTTTGGGACCAGGTAAGTGCCCGCTTGCACACTTTGATGAGCTATTCATTTGCTTTTGATGTTGTGTCTTGTCAGGCCCTCCAAGGACTTTCTTCACCACTGCCGTCCTCGCAAATCAGTCGCCTCAAGGGTCTGTACAATGACCTTTATGAGGCCCTAGCACCTTTGTTTCCACCCAAACATCCGGCCCTCGTCGTTTTCTCCCTCCCTCTCCCTCCCACATCTTCTCCGCTCCTCACCGCCACCATCCACCTACGCGATGCTCTCGTGACGTTGCGCCGACGCTGCGCCCCCGTGCGGGATTCTACGATTGACACGGTTTTACATAAAATAGACCACCGGTCAGCTTCACCATCTACGGGAGAACTGGCAGGGCTGCTGGTTGACGTCATTCGATTTACACTCGAACTTTCGATCGACATGTCCGACGACTACTCCAACGCAGTATTGGCGACAGCACCCGAACAAGATCTGGCGGATATGGTAGCAACGACGGCTGAAACTCAGGAACGGGGACTGGTCATCCAGCTCTGGGAATCCAAAGAGACCATGCAGAAGGCGTGGACACATTGGGTGGATGGCTTTCGTCCTGCAGACCCCGCACTGCGGCCTCGACCGAAGCAGCTTTGGATTCTCAAGCTCATCCAATCGCTGGGAAAACCTCACGCTATCACATCTAAACTCGTTGGACCCTTCCCTCCGCAAGGAATAACCGAGGATTCGAGGGATACCCGCGATACAGGTTCCAGTCCGGAACGAACTTCTGAACCCCAAAACATGCTCCCTCCCCAGTTTCTGTTCTCTGGACCCTCCCTGTTCCGCCTGCAGAACTACGTACAGGCTCTCACCATCGCCGCCGCGCTCAGATCTCTTGCACCCACCCCCCACCTAACCGTCGATCCCCTACTTCCACCCCAGTCCCAAACAAATGGGCTGACGACTCCCGCCGGTTGGACGTTTACCGAGCGCATATGGGCGCTTATAGAGCCCGAGATTGCGGCAACTGGTGGTGGACCGTCGGAGACGAAGATCATTAATTTTGCGGACGAAGTGGTCATGGCCCATACCAGCGCTCTACCCCTCGGCACGACAACACTTGACCCGCAATTGGAGCACAGGTTACGAAGCACTGTGGATCGCATCTTACGCACAGATGACCCAGTATTTATCCTGCTCCAGAAGAGATTACTGGCTGCCTTTTCCGTCGCTCTGCTCGATGCCCCTGACGCTGAGCAACCTGCTTCTGTGATGATGCAGAGCGGGCGACCCCAACACCGGAGGGCGTTCCCACCGCGGTTTGTGCAGAGGGAAGTTGCCATCGTGGCGAAAGGGTTCGAAGACCCCGTCATCGCTAAACAGTGTTCCATCGCTGCATCGACGCTGAGGAGGAGTGTCGAGTGGGTGGAAAGAGTATGGGGAGACACCATACCAGACCACTAGTAACTGCTTCTTGTTTTCCGTTTACTTAGATCTCTTGACGGCCGACCACAACCATTGGACTTGGTGTTTGAATTCCTTCATCAGACTCCTGATTCCGTACACCACGGGTAGATACAGTGTACTGCATACATTACAACCTGTATTCACAGATAGTTTTGCGCCATCCATTTCGTGTGCGCGATGACATCGGCCTTACACGGATACTATTACATTCGATGATACAGCATTTGCCAGCCTCTTCTCCACCGTTGAGGCTGGTTCGGTGCGGATCTTGCACTCAGAGCCCCTTTTCACCTGGCTGGTCGATCCTCCTAGGATTGTTTTGTGCGACATGGTCCCTCGTTGGTCGTTTCGGTTCCCGGCTGGACGACGCACGACCCAACTTTTCGAGGTCGCTCATCATCTGTTGGTGGACCTTCTTCTCGGTCTTGGGGGATTCCTCCTCGTATTGATTGTGGACGTGGGAGAAGGGGTTGGAAGCATCCAGAGACCCGGAGGTTGTGCCGAAGGTGGTTTCAATGTTTAAGTTGGCTCGACGAACGAAATCTGGAGGAGGACCGGGACGGGGATAATCAACTGGCCCGATGTCCTCTTCAACCTGGGGGTTTGCCTCGATGTGAAGCTTATCACTGTATATAGGCACAAGTCAGAACTGGGGTGAACCTTCGTAATAACTCGGTCTCAGCCAAAGGACTGAGGGCACGGGCCTTGAGAACGGGGATTCGAGGACGCACTTGACGTTGTGTGGGTTGTGCTTCGGTCTGGAAGCGGAAAGGCGACGGCCGCCGACTTTGACGGCTGGAGGGTGTGTGTGTATGGCGCCGATTTCGCTCATGGACGTTGTCTACAACGAGTACGGACTGTGGGCGAGTGACGTTGTCTCCCCATCACTTACCCCGCAATCTCGTGACCCTTTATATGATCCGGGTCCATTTAGGGGCCAGCTGATCTTCTCCAGACCCTCGTCCGGCCGACCCGAACAGACGCTGACCAGGTGGTAATGATATTCTGGATCTGGGTATACAGGCAAACGACGTGGTAGTGCGGCACTATTGGGGGAGGTCGAAGAATTGGTCGATTTCCGAATTTGAACCCCCTAATAACCCAGCTTCCCGCGGACCACCCATATAAACAAACCCTTGGACTTGATGAGTGCCGTGATGAAGTTACCCAGCACAACGCCCCAAAGGATAGGGAGGAACGTGGATCCTCCTTTCTGTGGTGGCAGATGCGGTGAGAACTACAAGAGCAGCAGCGGGAGGGTTTGCCCACCTTTCCGTTGGCGATCGCGATCACCTCTGGGAACCCACCATACTCCTTCCGAACAGGCCGGCCAGCGAGGAGGTTTACGACGTTGGTAACTACGACTGGAGCGTGTCCGATCGCCTTCGTCGCCTGCTTTTGTTCCTCCCAGTCAACGATATCGCCAACGGCAAAGATCACCGGATGTGATGTCAGTTGCAAGGTCTTTTCCACCTTGACGAGTTTGGTTTTAGTAAGCGCTTCGGGGCCAAGGGATTCTCTGATGAAGTCGGTATTGGGCTTTGGTCCCAAGGCAATGACCTGCCATCTCCCCGTTGAGTTCGCGAAAAGGACACGACAGGATGAACGTACGACAAGACCGGCGTTGAGCTTCTTCCCCGACTTGAAGACTAGATCTCCAGAACCAGAGGGGGGGAACGCTTCGACAAACTCGCTCAACACCATGTCCACCTTTCGAGCAGCGACACCGGCTTTGACACAGTCCCTGAATTTGGCTGGATATGCGTCACTCAGCAGGTTATCCCGAGCGTGTACAATCGTGATCTTCTTTTCCTGAAGGTGGATTTGAACATCGAGAAACGACACATCGGTGACTGGCGGTATACCGGATATTCATCCCTAATCTCACCGGAGAGCTCGACTCCGACAGCACCCCCGCCCACGATGACAATATTTTCAGCGGCTTTGAATTCTTCGCGCCATTGTGACACCATCTGACGGAGGTCGGGTTCACTTTCGGGCAAGTTAATGGGCCCAGTCCATTTTGATCCTGTGGCGAGAACGAGAGCTAGTGCAACAGATCTTGTATCAGAATAAGATATACGTAGGCGGTGAGGTTGATACTCACCTCGATACGTGAGAGTTTCACCACTAGCCAGCTTAAGCTCACCGGCTTCCTCCCCTCTCCCCTCCTTGATACTCAAAACCTTGTCCCGCTTAACCGCCACATTGCCCTTTGCAAGAAGCCTGTCAAAAGAAAGCACGGTGGTCTCAGCGAAACTCTCGTCGCTCGTGACCACCATGCGTGCCATGGCTGGAAGCCATATGTGGTGTGGCCGAGGCTCAATGACGATAAGGTTGAACTTGGCGCAGTCGAGCCTTCTTGAGAGCCCTTGAGCGACGGTCACGCCGGATATACCGCCTCCGACGACCACGACGTTCTGCTTCTGAGCGGAAGTCATGTTGTGAGTGTACGAGGGGGGTGTTGTCAAGAAAGCAAGGAATTACGTGTGCACCGAACGTGTCAGCGGACGAGGGTAATAAACGCTCGCCGGGCTCCACGAGCTTATCTTATCGGTTGAACCAACGACACAAAAAAGTAGCGACGCCTCGTCTCGATCGAGGAACCTCCGGGTAGAGGTGTGTGCCTATGAGCCCGGCACGCTATCCATTGCGCCACGTCGCTCCAACATGAGCGCCACTTGTTGGGGATATGTGTTCAGTGGGTATCAACTCCGTTGAGTCGTCTGGTTCCCGGGCCAGTGGGGTTTCGTGTAACGTGTGCCACCGTCCAATACGATGGCCAAGGGACGAACGGGGACAATAGTAACGAACGTACAAGGCGCACCCCAAACAGTACGGTCAGTCCATGGCAACGACTCGAATAGTTTGTTCTACTGCAGGTTTACGGGAGCCATAGACCCCTTCAAGTTGTCGTATGACGTCCGCCGAAGGGGGAGTGTAACACAAGTCAGCCTATGTGTAGGCAGCGCTGGCCTGAGCGTTACTGGAGCCCGAGGCTGAATGCAACTGGTTGGGGATCATCGGACGGATGGCATCGCGGCAACCCCGGTAAAAAAAAACGTATCAAGGTTCATATAAATAAATAAGTGGTACCCTTACCCTTATTTATTATAAACCATAAATAACTGTGAAAAGGAGGATAAAAATACCAGGATGATGGGACGGACAGCCGTTCTATGCCGGCGCGG
>Ga0307509_10002986_pt1 | contig 26472 bp, 28 predicted proteins | sample 10_EM_MG_FD_202245 | JGI IMG/M metagenome (GOLD analysis project Ga0307509, IMG submission 202245) | Populus trichocarpa ectomycorrhiza microbial communities from riparian zone in the Pacific Northwest, United States - 10_EM | ecosystem: Host-associated > Plants > Roots > Unclassified | place... | reverse complement strand
AGAGGGATCCATATGGTATTCGTGTAACCTGACAGGTCACGTTACGCGGAAATCTCGAGATAGTGTACGTGGTGTTGAAAAAAGTGCAATTTGCACTTTTGAGGAAAATAGGGGAGGGGAAGCTTGATAGGGGAGGGGAAGCTTGAGGGTCGATTCCAGACGCCCGACACCTTACTGTACTCGAGTATGTGCGAGGCGCACGGGCCGTAGGCATTCTTTCGTGGGGAATCGCGTAGGCCTGCAGGTCCCAAGCACTACTTAATTTCGGTAAAGATGCAATGTCCAATAGAGAAGACTTTAAGGAATAAAGAGAAGAGGGAAATCCGTTTGTGATGTTCTTCATGCCATTTCTCCGTCTTAAATACCCCTTTTCCCCCTCCTTACGAACCACTGACTTTAGCAGCCTCAACGACATGCGATGTCTGCGAGTCCCCGCCCCGTGACTCTTGTCCGGGCGGTCACAACACAATTGAAATACGCACGCACACACATCCAACACCAAAACCCACCTAGCGACATTATTTTATTCATTGGGAGAGTAAAGAAATGATATTGATGCATTGGTATATTTGCGATGGAAAGGGTGAAATAGAGGTAGAACTAAGAAAGGCTAAAGCGCTAGTCTACATCAGACAGCCGTTCTGCTTACTAGAATGAAGGTCGGTGGCTCCAAGGCGGTATCTCTGGCCGCCGTTGAGGACAAAGGCTTCAACAACCCATTCATACCACACCTTACGTTCACCAGTCTGTCGCCAGATGCATACGTCAAGTTCGCAATTGTCTGGAACATGTAGTGGAGTCTAGTTTAGTTCACCCCGTGTTACCGCTTGTTCATGGACCAGGAGGAGCCGCTATCAGACACAAGCAATAAACTTTGTCCATGCCCTGACATGATAGCGGGCAAATCCCACAGAAAAGATAAAATACGCTTTACGTACCTTTAATGGGAAAAAAATTGGGAACCAACTGATCATATCCTTAGACTTCATATCAATTGTGTCCGGCCTCGTGCTAAGCTCCACATCACCGTACAGTACACTCTCAAAGTACCCCGCGAGCCCATGCACAACGCCCCTCCTGGGTACTTTGAATGTAGCCTTGCATTTTCTAGCATTGTGATCATTTCCGCCATTGCCGAGGCCAATCAGACCCCCACCAAGGGCGGCAGAATCGCTTAGCACGTTGGGCGGCAGAGGGTGTGTGAATTCCCATGCTCGATGAATATACCCCTGTTCAGCAAGCATCTCAATTGATTGTAACATGACAACGTATGGGGTCTCAGCCGCTTCGGAATCATTCTTCCGTGAAGATATGTCAGCATGGATTTTGGGCGCCATGATTGGTGTAAAATGGGCTGAATATGAGGCGGGGATTGAGATTCCTCCAGATGCTGATCGTAGCGTAAGCGGGGCATTCGGCGTAACATCAACCCAGGTGGAAGGGTAGGAAATTAAAAACTTGAACAAAACTTGCAAAAAAAAACAAAAAACACCGCTTCTTGGTGATAATATCCATCCTTGTCGTCAATCCCACCCATACCGTGGAGGTGAAGAATAGGGGGCTAAGTATAGGGGGCATTGCGGGAGAAGTGGGAAGCAGGATAAGTGAGGAATCGTAACTTACGATTCAAAACTCTTTGGACCCCGTCCAGACATTCGGGACTCAGTTCGTTATCGCCAAAGCTCCCAAGGAGTTCTGATATCAGGATATCTACGGCAAATGGCGGATTCCACGATCGCATATCACTCTTAATCACAGTAACCTGCCCATTCCACGTGTCCCGATTATGTCGAAGAAGGTGTACGTAGGCGTTTGGATTCTTTTCAATAGCAAAGAGCATAATCGCCCTGCCAGAGGCCTGGGCGGCTCGCAGAGCTCGGAACACAAGGGGCCCACGACCTGCACCCACTACAGCTACGACGCTGTAGAGAGAGAGAGAAACAAAGGAACAAAAGTTAGCTTTTTTTTTTCCATCTAGATTACAGGGGGGGTGAAAACAAGGCGATTGGGGACTGGCATGGGAAATGCAGGCAATACTTAGAGCCTCAGAGTCCGGCAGATTGGTGTCTAAACAAGCGGAAGCAATGATAACTTGCATAGCCGCCAAGTGAGACACAGGTAATATCACAAGGGGCATTTCGTATGATCACATACTGGATATTAAACCAGCAAACAGGCGCGTAACAACCAAAAGGCCAGATGTACGAGAGAAGGGACAACTAACGTGTTACTTGCGGCATCTCTTGCGTCAAGCGCTAATTTGATGGCTTTTTCATATTGATCATACTTGACTGGATCCTTCTCAAACACTTCATAAGTGATACTCTCGAGATTATCAGATAATGGCTGCAGAGGCGTTTGGAGGTAATCTTGATAGCCAGAACCATATTTCTCCACCGTGGACTGTGGGGGCTGGTTCTTTTGCAGATGCCTTATGTAAACCAGATATGATAACGGCTCATACCGAACCTTTTCGTTGGCTGCCCGCTGATCTGATAGCAAAATATAGGGTGTTGGGCGCTGCTTTGTATATTTCGTCAACAGAGCTTGATGAGTCTTGGAAAGAGCAGGGTAACCGGTTGGATTGGGGCTAAAAGTCGATGAAGGCAATAAGACGACGCGTATAGGCTCAGCAAACCAACGATCCACCACATGGGTGGTTGGCAGTTCAGCCGGGATTTGAAGTGCTGTATGCAACTGATGAGCAACATAGTCAAATGATTGGATTTAAGTGGTGCTCACCTAAAGACAGCCGAGAGTTGTATTTGCATACTGTCCTGATCGTGTTCCAAGTGTCCCAAGCAGAAAACTCATCATACTTGTCTCCTTCAATCACACTGGAGGGCTTCTCCGCCACAGGCAAAAGAATTAGTAAGTGCGCATAGCCGCTGGCGGATAAGGCCGTATTGATGACCTGCGCGAACTGCAGGACGTTTTCCTTCTTGCGAGGCCCAGAAATTACGACATTGCCAATGCCACAGAAGCCGGCATAATCCAGCTCGTAGAGTAAAGCCTGTTTGGAAACATGAGAAACAAGTGGATCATCTGAGTCGAATTCCAACCATGGAGAAGCAAATCCAATGACTTGTGATATGTGATCGCCAGGGTGAAGTGTGACCTCTTCAGCATCCAGGGAATCAATTTTCATGTGTGTTCTCTTCTCCGCAGCAGCGTTCAATAATATCTGGTTAATACGAGAGCGGAAATTTGTATTGGTTATGAATGTGGTAATCATATCATACTAGTCCAATGAGTCAATGCTGGGAGTCTATCAAGAAGCGCGTGAAGCATAATAGTGACCTACACCTTGAGCAGCCTCATCTTCCAGGGTCTGGCCACTAATGGTAAGATCCGGGGTTGGAAGATGATTACCAATGTACCAGATAGGCCCACCAGTATCTGCTGGCTGGTGAGCATCCATGGTCCGGTAATCGGGGAGAGAGGGGTAAGGCACAATAGGTTATAGGTTGTAGTTGTGACAGGGGGAGTGGCGAAAATCTCAGTGAGGCAAATAGGCGTTGTAGGGAGTACTTGTAGTGGGGTGCGGTTGACGGCGTTAGTGACCTAGGAGGGGAAGTGGGTGAGAAGTGGTAAGGTGGGTGGAGGAGGCGGATAGGGCAGAGGGTAGAGGGCAAAGGGTAGAAGAGGTGGCGGATCAGATGGGGATGGGTCGACGAGGTGAACAATGAACTCTATGCAATTCTAATCCCGGTATAACATGGAATAGGGTGGGAACGATGGAAATATTGGAGGGTCTTTGAGTGAAAAACCAAAGACCTCTATAGCTCTATGACTGGGCCGTTACAGAAATGTAGTGTTGATAAAGTTTGGCTGGAATGGGTCGGTTTTTTTGTTGCACGATCAACTCCTCCTATAATGGAGTTGTTATGGAGGGGAAAATGAGGCTGACACACCTCCCCCCACGACACTAGCCACACAGTGCCCACTTTGCGCACGGGCCACACTCAAGGTCACCAGTAAAGTTGGATGACCTTGTGTCTAGGTCACTTCGAGCCATGCTATCATAGTTGTAGCAGCACGTGACAACAATCGAGACGCGTCCTCCCACCTCGTCCACTGCAACTTTCTTCCGCTTTTCCCTCCTCCCCCTTTTCCCACCTGCACTCGAGCACTGTACACAACCAGCATATCATCACCACCGGACCATACTCAGCCACTCCATCATCCAACCGATCATTCCACCTACACTATTCTTCGGTCTCTCTCTTGCTCACCTCTGTTTTCCAACCTAAATCTCTCGGTCGCCTTACCTCATCTCCATTACCAAAATTTCAGTTCCCGTGTTCCCCGTTCTTGTTCTTTGCAGTGGCATGGCTCTTTGACTCTGTCTCCCTTGAGACAAATACATAATAACGCAGTCCAACCCCCCCTATGGTTTCTCGATACCCCGGCAAGGACTCGTTTCTTGAGAAAAGCTTACGTCCTGGCATTCTCCCCGACCAGTTCCCGGCCGTTTGTCGTCAATGGGAAATGAGTTCGGTGTTGAGCTTGCTTTGTTGACTATTTTCACTCGCGGTATCGGAACTTAACCCTAAGTTTTTGGTCATGTGCTTCGCAGATTGCCTACATGTGGAGTGCCCGCCATCTGATCTTTTCGGGTTTGGCTTTGAGTGCTTCCATTGGGCTCGGCTCTAGATACATATCTGCCTCGGTTGAATGTATGGTCTGTGAGGGCAGTTTCTTTGTATGGCTTTTGTCGTCTCTGAGACTTACTGGTGCTGGGGCTTTGCGGGGTTGAGATTGGTGGTGAGGAGGCTTGACGGACATTGTTGATCAATGACTCCGACAGGGATTGTGTGCGAAGGCTTGGCTTTTCTATGAGCACGACTCGGACTATAATTGCCTTGCGAACGGACATTAGGGTTTACTTCTTTCATATCTATTCGATTAATAGATGCATGAAATTCCCCCGAAGGCTATCGTCGGCACTGTATTGCTTATGTGGAAACATTGCGTACATAGCGAACCTTCTTGTGGTTACACACGGAAGCAAACCTCGATTGTCAGCAAAATGGCATGTCGTCACGCTCCGGAATGAAAAGTCTCGCATATCAAACTTCAAATCGCAATTCCTTCAAGCCCGCCTATGCTTTGCTTTCCAAGTGTGGCTTATCCCCAATCCCTCCTTTCACCATGGTCATCCTTGATCTATACCCGCCCCCTTCACCTGATTGAGACTTAACGTCTTCGTCAGTATTCGCAAGCGATAGACCTAGCCATCTGCGTTAATTGTCAACTCTCAGTTACCATGGCAAGCACCGACATATGCCCAGTATCTCTCCATGTTCCCTGGAACTTGTTGAGAGTGGGCCGAACCATACCATTCTACGCGGCTTTCTGGACGTCGGCTTTTGTCCGCGCCTTCGGCTCACTAGTGAGTCGAAGAGGAAACAAAGACGTCCCTGGGGGTTCTGCTATCACACACGGAGTCTCATAAGAATCTGGCACCGCATTGGATATGACGAGAACCTTTATCTGATAACGTTCTTTTTGGCCCTTGGTCGAAAGATGCGGGACATACGTTTTGAGGAATGACGGGCATCGCCGTGGATATCTCGAGATGTAGGAGAGAGCGGATAATGGGTAGGAGAGACGACCAAAAGAAGTTTTGTGGCATGGGTTCAGACGAGTGATCGGAGATGGTGGTGTTACCTACCTGTGATCTGCCGATAGTCCCCTCGTGTCTCCCTCCATTCTCAATCACTAGTCATCTATCTCCATCATATTCTTGCGAGTGCCAGAGGAGTTGGATGAACGGGACACACACATGTGCAAGTCAGAGCTCCGTGCTCGTCCGTACTCATCCCTCCCCTCTGGAGGGAGCAGATTAATGGGAGTCTACGAATTGAGGTATGTCGTAGAAAAAGCGATGGCAATTATGTGTGTGGAGACGAGGGAGGTTACTGTAGGGGGCGAAGGCAGATTGAGGTGGCTCAGCTGGGCTGGTGCTGGTGGGGGCGGTATGGTGGTGGAATAAGGGTCGTGTCTCTTATGAGATCGACCCTAGCAATTTTTTAGATGAGTTTTTCCTCCCGGGTTTAAAGGCCACGCTGATTGGTACACTAGGGGAGATCGGAGAGAAGTTGGGGTAGCGAGCATGGTATAGTATAGCTGGTGCGTTTTTTTAAGTGGTTATCCCTAGGGGGTCTGGAGAACGCTACGGTATAGTGGTGACGGAGTGGGGCAAGTTAGTGGCACTGCTCTTAGATTCGGGATGTAGGCGACATATTTTATGTTAGAGCACTTGCAGGTGGACCTTCAACGCTTTTTTTCTCTTTTACAAGTTTCACCATGAACTTTCTTCTTTTCCTCTGGGCGGTAGAAAATTTAAAATGCCTGTAAGAAACACCTAATTCTGCATAGACGCGCTTACGCACCGAGATATACCGGTACTCGATACTCGAGTAGAGAAGACTACATGGAGTAGGTGACAGATCTTCAAGCGCCCCCGAGGGTTGATGAGATTTCTTTAGGGAATAGAAGTCAAGGACTGGCTATCTTCCGTGACCCAAAGGGCGGTTGCTCTTTTTTCTACTCATACTCGTGTAATGCAGCACTCGGGTACTCTACTTAGCTAAGCTTCCTGAAAGCCCCACAGTGATGTATTTTCTTGCGGGCAAGGGAAGCGGCTAGAGGCGGGGGAATCCAGGATTAAAGCTCCAGACTTGACACAGGTGCTGTGCTGTAGTCTACATATCATTCCAGCAGACCAGCCTGGTCTAGACTGTGGATAAGATCTTCAAGATTTTATTTTTACTTTTTACTCCCCTCTCCCTGCTTTTTTGCTTTTGTTTTCTCATCCTTAGCTACTCAAGTAGACTATCGATCCATCTTCCCTTCCCTTCACGTTTCTTTTTCCTCATTATTTTTTTTCCCACCTCTTTCCAGTAAAGCCTCCCATCCATTTCGTCCCATCACCCCATCCTATCGGGACCCTACCCTACCCGCCCTACTTATGACTGCCCACCACCACGGCTCCCACAATCAAGCCCCGCAAAACCAGAGGGGGAGAAAGGAAAAAAAATTTCGACCTTCGGAGAACCACTTGAATCGAGAAGGTGGATGGAGAAGCGCCCGGGCCCTAGACCCGTCCGTAACACCTACACGCTCCACATTTCGGACCCAAAACTTCTCCCTGACAACGAAGAGCGCAGCGGCGGAGTTCCTTTTTTCTTCTTCACATTTTCCCTTCCCGTCAAGAGTTGACCTAGGCTTTCCCGCACTCACACGCTCGTGATAAAGGGGTGCATTTGTGCGGACGGGTGGCTTATCATTTCATACTTTCGTAGGCCTCTTGTGGCGGTGGTGGTGGGGGGCCTCCCTTGAGACCTAACCCTGATATGCAAGTTTCAATGAGTTTCGGATTATTCCTTTCTCTTAGGATGGCAAGGGTTTGGTCGATGCCTTTCGTCTGCTTGCCTGCCTTTCTTGCTCGACCGCTTGCTCAGCAGGGAGAGCTGTGCCTACAGTATCTCCAGGTCGATGGGTGTTGAGGCGTAATTGTTTTTGGTGGTGAGTACGGTATGTAAGTCATGAGGTAAAGCACAAGCACCATACTCGCACTGTGATTCTTCTAAGTGGGGATATTTCTTTTTACTCTTTCTTGGTGGCGGGAGTTGGGGGGGGGGGGTAGGATTTGTTAGGAAATTCTTACGCTACAGTATGATACTCTGCATACAGAGCTGGATACCGTAGTTGGCGGTGAAGCATCGAACCGTGGTGTACTGGTGTGCTGCAGAGTGTATCTATAGTGCTCTACTTGCTCCATTATCATAATACTTGTATATTATTATAAGAATGCATTATTGTGTTTTTTTTTTCCTTTCCTTTCCCCCCCTCAAAATAAAACCCTTATTTATTAATTGCACAAATTTCATTGGCCGGGGAGTCTAGGAGATAAGCCTATCAACTTAACAAGCCAACAAAGAAAAGAAAAGTCCTCGTTTTTTTTTTTACTCGCACACCACAAACAACACTGCGCCCAATTGCTAAGATCTCGCTACAGCATAAGTACTGTACTCGTACACATCAATACAACGGTGAATAGTCCGCGATGTGCTGCGATGAGTGATCCATCCGGGAAGCAATTACTATATTCCGGACGGGGGGGGGCTGACTTGGGGCGCGCGCTGGGTCAGGGATGGCACAACTCGATTCGATATATTTTACTTCCTGTATTGTACCCAGCCAGCGTTCACCCAGGGGTGGGCGCCGCAGGCGAGCAAAACGTGTAGAGGGAGGGAGGGAGGGAGGGAGGGAGAGGGGGGGGCGAGAAAACCAGGGGGGCGGCAAGCGGGCCTACTCGAGTACTCGAGTACCGTAGAATCTGGTCTTATATAGACCGTTGCCAAGGTGGTGGCTCGCTGGACTATACCACTTTCGGGGCAGAATCAGACCACCTGGGCAGCACAGCCCAGCTCTCTAGCCAATTAGCGAGAGAATTCAGGGCTGATTGCCAGTTCGCTTTGATGTTTTTTCGCTTTTTCTTCCTCATATAGTATAGTCCAACACTAATTTTACCTACTTCCCACTTGGCAACGGTCTATATAAGACCAGATTCTACGGTATGTAGGTTAATGCAGGGGAAAGCTTGACATGTGAACTGCGCAGCCGGTGGGTTGGACTCATCATCATTAATATGGGCCCGGGAGGGTGTTTTTTTTTGTTTTTGTTTTTTCCTTCATACGAATACTGCACGTACTACTCGAGTATGGGTACCGTACTCGAGTATATACCTTGTATCGCAAGCAAACACCGATGGCTCAGCCGATTGAACGTTCGGTTGGAACAGAGGGGGAGCGGGAGGGGGAGCGGGATGTCGTGAACGGGGGTAAAGGTTGACATAATAAGAGAGAGTTTCTTTTTTTTTTGTTGTTTGCTGTTTGTATACTGTTTGACTGGTGTTTTGGTCCCTGTTTCCAGTGCTGCACTGAACAGTACGAATACTGAGCTGTACCGGTACCGATACCCTAGTGAACTGGCATAAAACAGCAACTCCAGCCATCTATCCACCCCGCCCCAATCCAATTTATCATAACAATTCATTGGTGGCGGCCGGCATACCGCCTCCTCCGATGCTACAAAACCCCCCCCCATTCATTGGGCTACCGGTAGTCTAAGCTCGAGCACAGCGGTGGTAACCGGTAGTATTTTACCCATTTTCTCCCACAGAACAAGGCTGGAGCCGTTTAATTCCCAAGCGCGACCTAACTTACTTTTAGTACTAACACAGTATACAGTACCGGTGCCGGTAGTAATATGATGTACAGTACTCGAGTAGTATACCTCCATCGGCGGCAAAATTCAGGCTTAAGTAAATCTACGGGACGAGTAGGATACCGCCGGAGCACCTGTCCGCAATTCTCTGGGAAGATGGAAAAAAAAAGAGAGGGAAGACAAAACAAGCCACACGGACGTGGGTAGTATCATAGGGGAGGGAGAGAAAGGGTTGATATTGAGATTCTCTTACGTTACTATTTGTTATTTGTTGATGTGGTGGCCCAAGTTTTTTTTTCTTTCTCTCTTTCAAATATTATTACCTATTTATTGCATCGGGGGCGGTCAGGGCGCACTACCGGAAGCGAATGATATCGGAGCGAAACGAGGTTTGCCCGTGCCTGGTAGTGTTAGAGTGAAGCAACTGTACCCCAGTACGGCTACCGTACCACGGGTAACTTAAGTTCTGCTTTAGCTACTGTGCACAATCATCCCTTTACTCCGCTCGTAGATATGTGCAAAATTCAATCGCCGCAGGGGATGGAGGGATATGGAACACCAATACGGTCGTAATCGTACTCTCCCCACGACCGAACTGCCCGGGTGGCGAGCAGGGGGTGTCGTCAAAGTAGGGTAACAAAAAGCCACAAGTTACCAATCCCGGTTCCACACTGACCTACTTGTGGTCTCGTTATGGCCACAGCGAACACTGTGCTGCATTCGACTACCAGTGCCGGTACGGTATGACAGTACAAAGTAGGGACGCGGCTCAATCGGATAATAGAAATTGGGAAGAGAAAGAAAAAAGAAAGAAGAAAAAAAAGCTCAGACATTGCGCACGCTTACCAGCTACCTCTCTCTGCAATTCCTCACAGGTACAGTACCCAGTACGTACGACTGGATCTCCCACCAGATTCACTTCATCATGCCATATCAACCGGAGGAAGAGGAAAAAAAAAAAAAGGAAAAAAAAAAAAAAGAGATCCCGCCGCGAACACCGCACTTTATCATCTCAAAATAACCCTGTTCGCCCGATCTACGACGTACTTGTACTGCACAGTACCGTACCAGTACTGTGCACTACGTAAGCTTTGCCTGACCCCAAATGAATCGATATTTACAGAACGGGCTAATGGAGAATACGTACTACCGGTACTGCGATGCGACGACAACAACAACGACAACAATGAACAATAAATATATCCCTACCCTGCCCTACCCAGATCTATTAACTTATCTTTTAGCGAATCTCCAACCGCACGGGATTATCTCGCTCCGATGTGCGATCCCACCACTTCCTTTTTATTATTATTTTCGTACCGTGCTATATATTATAAGTTGGGGGACATCGGCAAGTTGGTTTGGTTGCTCCCAAGATTGGTTGATTGCTGGAGCATAGCGTGATATGGAATCTTTAGGCTGGCAGGGGATGATGATGAGGAGGGAGGGGAGTATGTGTGTGTATGTGTGTGTAAAGGGGGTCAAGTTCCAGATCTGACGATCGGTGGATGAGGCAGATTGATTGATTTTGTGCTCTCTGGCTACTTTTTCCTCGCTTGATATTGCTGGTGATGGGGTTTTTGGCTCGACTTGTAGTGAGCCGGGTAGATATGGTAGGTTACGGTAGAGGGGCTCCTGGTGTCGGGGGATTTAGAGCCTGTGTAGTATGATATTCATTGAGTTTGCTGGTAAAGACGGTCGTAGCAGTGCGTGTGTGTGAGGCATGGCCGACAAGCTAGTGCTGTAGCTCCGGTAGCTAGCAAGGTTCGGATCTAGTTTATAGCCTGTGGCTAACTAGCCCTAAACCTATGAAAATAGGACCCGGGTATGGAATCATTTATGCTCCATTTTATATAGCGTATGATACTAGCTAGCTTAGCTAGCTGAGAGCAAGCAACTGAGCTCTCTCTTCCCTTCGCCAATCAATCACTCCATTAGCTCCTACTGCGCAGCGCAAGTAATGCTATATTTGCACTTCACAGACACTCCCCCGAGATGACGTTAGGATACACTCCGACTAGGATCCTTTGTAATTTCCTTTCTCCTTTTCTCCCTCTGGCATAGTATATCATCCTCGGGACTAAGCCTGTGTGTATTCACGTGCCTCTTATTAGTTTCCCCTCCCCCTCCTCCTCCTCCTGCTCCTCCTCCTCAATTCCCCCACTCTACTCATCCGGTCTTCCCCCTGCCCTGCCCTGCCCTGCCTCTTCCCACGTTCTCGTAGGCATGGACCCTACCTTATAAGTTACAACTTTAATCATTCCAAACAGCCAGCCAGCCATGTCCAGCGGCAAGGCCTTCCGAACCTCAGGGGACGGTGGCCGTCACTAGCCAAACAACTAGCATCCATCATAGAGCAGCAAGGTGAAGCTACTGTACTCCGCTATGCTGTGCCAAAAAAAAAGGCGCGCTGACCTTCGGCACGGATCAAACATGTGCTGTTCTAAGATTTCGAAACTGCCACAAGTACAGATAGGCCCTCCGAAGTATCAGGTTAGACTCATCAGCCATTGCTGCGGATCTTTTTAATCTATATTGTGGTATTGTGGGTGGCAGGGCCTACACTACGATATAGTGAAGCGGTAAGTCTATGTGTGTGCGTTAATAGCAATAGTAATGTTGCCCCCCCCCCCAGGAAGCATAGTATCAGAGCTAGGATATCAGCGTTCTTCCCCCTTGTCGTGGATATACTCTACAACCCTCCTTCTCCCTTTCCGTTTCGTTTCACTTGGTTTTGTTTTGCGTTGTCTTGCTTTTTCGTCGGGCGATAAGGATGTAGTAGAGGGAAAAGTTAACTTATCTGGGGAACAATATACTGTAACTAGGCGGGTGCCCGTAGCCTAGTCGTACACTCGACCGGGGATGAGAATAACAAGTTGAAAAGTAAAAATGAAGGGTGCGCAAAAGCCATGTACTCGAGTACGGTACCCGAGTATGATGATATCGTACTAGTACAATAGTCCAGTTGTGGGAAGCGTGTCCACGGGGGTCGCACGCTCGGCCCCGGGAGGGCTTGATCAGAGCGTGGGGTTTGGGGGGGTAAAAGGGACCCATGCCTGATATCATACCCGCACTTCAAAACACCGAAAACACCCCCGAAAGGCTCCCATAAGGTATGCCTTTCGTCATTCCCATTGATTTCAGTCAATCACTAAGCTCCCGAAAAGAAAACACCCCCCCCCCACTCCGGCTCTACCCCCACCCATCGGCTCCATATGAGTTACGGTACTTGCTTGGCCGATTTGGTGAGGATGGGTACTTGTCCCGGTAAAAAGTATCCGAAAACAGGGATTCGCAAAATATATTGCAAAAGATCAGTGCGTACTTGTACCTACCTGAGCGCCCATACAAATCTTCAACCCCTGTTTTCGGATGCTTCTTGCCTGGGACAAGTGGAAAGGGTCCTCCGGTTCAGTCAAGGGGTACGGTAGTAGTTAGCCTAGCTCCGCCTGGTCTTGGCTCTCGGACACCCCGGAGGGGATGAACGCATCTATCGGCCCTATTGTTTTAAGCCAAACCGCCGACTGGGGACGCCAAGTACAGGGAGGAGTACAGCGAGTTAAAAGGGGGAAATGGGTTTCGCGGGTGGATAGTATTGCTTGTTTTGTTTTTAAAACCCTTTTTTGTGACTTTTTATTGTTATTTTTTATTTCCCTACTTTGATGATGAGGGAAGAAATAGCGAAGGAAGGGGGAGGCAAGAAGGAGAGGGCATGATATTGGTGGTAATTACGGAGCGGATGGATCACTGGTATTGGTATTGCCTGCTTGCTGTGCTGAGCTATGCTGTGGGCTCTGATACCGGTGAGTAATCTCGTGGATTTTCTCCGAAGGCTGCTGGCACCGTGCAGTACTGTTCAGCACGATAAAGCAGAGTAGTTCAGGGCAGACGAGAAACCCAACTTGCGCTGGGCTGGTAATTGTTGTGTATATCCGTTGGACCTGCTAGAGTTTATGCGGTGGTTTACTACGGTATGTGTCTTTTCTTTTTCTTTTTCTAATTCTTACTACTAATTTATTAGTGTTCCGATAGTACCTAAACTACGGTACTCTACTCTCAAGTGCAGTACTCGAGTGCAGTACCGGTAGGGTACTTGTACTGGAATCTGATGTTTTTCTTTCCATTTCCAATAGTCCCTATTCTTGATCCAGTTTTGCTTTTTCTTTTCTTTTCATCGCCTCATCGTTCTCTTTTCCCTTGGATTGCTTTTCCCCACCCCCGTGGCAACAGGTGGGCAGAGTAACATAACGTGTTTATCGCACCCAAACTGCGGTGAACCCATGCCACTGACAAAAAATCCAGGACGATCATCCCATCGTTTGATTATCATACAAAAGGAAGGAGGAGGATTCTCTGGAAGTCTTCCAGAATATTCTGATGATCCCCGCCCTCTGAGACCTCGGCGCCTCGTGCATCTGATTTCTTACTTGCAGGTCTTACACTTAAACCACAGTATCGGGGGGGGGGGGGGGTGTTCAAAGTGGCAGTTGTATTATAGGTGTGTTGCCAAATTATGGGAGAAGTTATGGGAGTGGGTGCTGGGGCTGCTGGTGGAGGTTTTGTCTTGTTGCCATGAAGCCACTCCCGAGACAGGCTAGTGTCGCACTAGAGGACCTGCATGTGGAAGGGCACGAGGACGGCAACGGCTTTTGCACTCTGGGAGGTTTGTCTTGTGTTTTCTACGAGTTCCAGTGAGGTTGTCTGAGTGGTGAAGTTGGCTTTTGCGGAGGGGATATGGGAAGGGAGGAAGGGAAGGAAGGGGTGAAGGTAAGAATCACCGCCAGCACCAGGGGGAAGCCCCCCCATGGAGGAAATCCCTGTTGGCTGAAACTCTGTCAGAAGGGTATGTAGGAATGTGGTGTGGATATAGTGCAGTAGGCTGGGGGGAGTGAGGATATCAAGGAGATATCCAGTGTTAGCCAGGTGTAATGAATGAGTTACGGGTCGAGGTAGAAGCTGTTGATATCGTACAGTAGCATCATAGGGGTGATTGCTTTCACCGTTCCCTCCAATCTCTTTGATGGATGGTGCACAGCTCTTTGCGCTTCCTGTCACCAGAATTGTTGCCATTGATAATTCTGTGCGACATGATTGGCAATGCCGGATGCTTGCCAAGGACATCATCACGAGCAGCAGCAGGGAATCGCTGCTTTGTCTCATCTGTTGTGCATCCGTAGTCCACCATTTTCTTTTTTGTGGGCTCACGGTCCGCCGTTTTGTATGGAAGTGCTGTAGGACCGCTCGCGAACCTGTTCATTCAAGCACTTTCTAATGGCCCGCTTGATCGCTGAGTTATCATGTCTCGCGGTGGTGAGATACGGCCGATAAGTTGTCCATGAGACAATCTCTAGCAGTCCCTAAGGCCGTGTGTGCGGGAATGGCATAGGGAACAAGCAATGGCCACCCTCCCGGCTAGTAACGACGGGCTGCCTCCAAGCTTATTCAATTCATCTCCTCCCCTACTGGATACTCGAGTACATACCGCACTCTACCTAGCATCGTGCCTCTACTGTACTAGCACAATGTGTAGCCTCCTCCTCTCTATTTTCCCCTGGCCCTCGCGCTATGTTACAGGGCCTCGGCACACCCAATCTGAGATATAGATGTAACGGTCCACCGTCGCAGGGCCAGGTCGGCCCCGGCCATAGTCAGTCAGACAGTGGGAGAACGGTGCTGGATCTGTGATACCCGAACGAAATGTGAGATCTTCTATGTGTGTGTGTGTGGGTGGGCGTGTTTGTGTGTCCCAGACATCAAGTCAATTCTAGGTCTCCTGTGTCCCATCGGTGAAAGCTTCGCTCACAAGATCCGACTGCCCAAGATGCAAGACAGCTAACAGACTTACAGTAGCTACCAGTTCCTAGTGGAATACTGTAAAGTACTGAGTACCTCTTCCATAAGCTACCTTTTCCTTCTTACCTTCTACGGGCTTTTTTGGGCGACAGTCCTTGGTGGTCCCCCCCTCTCTACGGGAGTCCCATCTTCTTCCTGATACTGGCCATGCTCACACCACATCATTAACCCACAATTGCCTTTCCCTCCCTTACTATCCCTAAATCTTTGTTTCTCACTCTCAACTTTCCTCCGCATCCTCCTTGCCTTGTCAGCCATCCCCGTCTCCCCCCTCCCATCCTCCGTCAGTGGATAGCCCCCTATCAAACACCTCCCTCTAGGTACATATAGTTCTCAGTGCCCGCCTCTTGCCGCCCTTTTCCTCCAGCTTCCCCCCCTTCAAAAAACCCTTTCGTCTACCCCCTCCTTCTCTTCCATCCCACACACCACTCCTTCTCACCTATACTCAATCCTCCACACACGCACACATACCGTGCTCTCCACCATTTCCACCCACCTCCATCCTTCTAATTTATCAACCCAACATCCCTCCATCTATTCATCCCACCATCATCTCGAAAATCTATCATCAAACATCTCTTTTGGGACTTCTACCGCCTCTTCACATCTTTACCAGACCCAGTGATCCCAACTAGAGCTATAGTCGACTGGCCAATTATTCGAATTATGCGCTGCTGACATCCACGGACCGAAAAGAAGAGAAAATAATATTAATCGATATTCGATTCCTGCTTGTCCTGTAATTACTGTTCTTTGCCGCTAATTACGTATCCACCCGCCGCCCAGAACCAAGGTTACTGTCGTTCCCTGATTGCTTCTTTTACATTACATATTTTTTCTTTTCTTTTCCCACTATTCTTCATATAAAGGCTCGCCTTCCTCCGAAAATAGACTTGCAGAAAAGCTTTCTAAAATCTACTCCCTCTCCTCCGAAGAATTTAGTTCCAACTTTTGGATTATTTTATAAAGGCAAATGTCGACAGCAATGCTCTCACAGCCCGCCACTGTTGCAATACCTTCAGCAATTGCCGCTTCCGCGGGCCCAGCATCCCCTGCGAAGAAACGCCGCCGCCGAGCGCCCGCTACTGGAGCCGCTGAGGACTGCTTCTCTTGCAGAGCAAATGGGATTAAGTGTGATCGTCGCCGGCCTTACTGTGGTCCATGTCTTGATGTGGGAATGGGGTGTAAAGGTTATCGGACACAGCTCACGTGGGGAGTCGGCGTGGCTAGTAGGGGAAAGCTTCGTGGATTGCACCTTCCAATCCAGACGCCAATCGTCGACCCAAAGGACGCGAAGAAGATTGTTAAGAAGAGGGGCGACGAGAAACCCTCGGGCGGAAACGAGAGTGGGTTGAGGTCAAAAAGATCAAAGACATCCTTGGATGGCAACGGACGCGACGACAGCCAAAGGAATGGGAATAATGGCGTCGGAAAACTAAGCATTATCACAAGCTACGATTTTGTCAATATGGAACCTCCATCAAATTCTAGCTCGGCCGTCTCGAGGACAAGCTCGGCTCGTTCAGCTAACAGCTCGGCCATGTCTGCTAGGACAAGTCCAGCTCTCTCTGTAATCTCACGGACCAGCATGCCATCACAGAGAGTCACTCAAGGTCAAAAATCACCTCAGTCCTCCTCTTCCTACACGTCATCCTACTCAGCCAGCTCGCAGCCCCAATACCGCATACAGTCTCAGCAGCAGCAATATCAGCAGCCCCCCGTACATCACTATCACAAGTCGCCCTACTCTCACGTTTCCCTCCCGCCGCAACAGCCGACGTCCTCTATGCTGCTTTCCCCTATGTCCGAATACGAACCAAAGTACGAGTCCAACTTCCCTTCGCCACAGCATTACCCCATGTCTTCTGCACCTTCCACAGCTCCCTTGTATGAAATGGTAACTGGTGTTTCGAGCGCCTCGTATCGTCCTTCGGCTTCAATGACAGTCACCACCACTGGGGTTTCCTATGCTCCCATGGTTGCCTCCATGCATGCCACTTCCCGAATGATGGGTGGTGATCACCTCCATAACCACAGCCATCACAATCAGAATGGAGGCCCTGGGTGGAATGGCGTCGGTGTGGGAATAGGCAATCTTCATCCTCAACATGTACCTGCGGGCACTGGTAACCTGTCTGACTTGTTGTACGATGATGATATGCTTGGTACGTTCTAAAGCGTTTTTGTCATATAATTTCCTGTTCTATCTGTTGCTCTTTTCAATCTCAAGCGAAGTGTGCAATTCCTTCTCCTTTCCCACCCTTTCCTGCCGGTAGAATCTGGGTTCTAACGTAGCTGGTTCGGGCTTTTTTTTCCTTCAGCTATTGCCACCCCAGAATTTGCTTTTACATCTTATTATCACACCATAGTCTCTGCTTGTGGCCCCACTCAAGCCACGGGACGAGGTGATTATTTGCCGGTTTCTCATCCATCCCCCACCTCTTCACCTTTTTCAATTCACTCGTTGCCCCCTTCTCAAATTGCCGATCTTCCGGGAAACCTTCACTTTTTCATTGACTATTACAACAAGGCCGTTTACGCTTCGGTGGTGGCGTTTATCGGCCCTGGAAATCCCTATTGTCAGCAGATTCTACAAATGGCATTTAGTAATAAGGCCCTGGTGGAAGCGATTTACGTACTATCCAGCAGCCACCTCCGGTCCGAGAAAAGAGGGGCCTTGGTTATGGACAGAAGATCTAGTCCGTCACGTCTACCCCCAATCGCCGATTCCCCTATCAGCGAATCGTGCGTGCGCAGTCACTCGCCCACATCCCAGTCACCATGCAATGGTACGCACTATGCGACGAGCTCATCGCCGGATGCATTCCAGGAACCTCCGCATCCATCGGCCATATTGTCGGCGAAGGGTAATCCCTCAGAATCACTCGTCGCCCTGGAACACAAGGACGCCTCATTTAATTTTTTAAACGCCCAGCTCGCGGATCCACACTTCGCCAAGACAGACTCAGCAATGGCCACCTTACTAATACTCCTGCTGTACCACATTTGTAAGGCATGCGTTGGGCTGTCCAAGACGCATCTTGCCGGCGTGGAAGAGGTGATGGGCATGAGGGGTGTCGGGAAGACTCAAAGGTGGGGATGAATGGAAACAACCTTTGCTTGGTTAGACAACATGAGCGCCTCGGTCAATAACCGAGAAGCTCAACTACGAGGAGGCTACTCGGACGGGATATTCAATATTCGAGTCGAGTGACGAGCGGGGCCTGGAAAGCTTGACTGGTTGTGATACACCTTTTCATGAGGCTAGTAGGCCTAGGTCGAATTAATATACTCAGCCAGATGACCCTGACCGCAACCCCAAATCGTCCGGGTGAGGCGGCGGTGGAGTAGAGCCATATAGACATGAGGATGATGACGGCCGAGACGATTTCTGGCTTGCGCGGACGCAGCGGAGGCTGGTTTTTCGGGCTGGAGACCGCGATTCACGCAGCATTGCCTTCTCGCTGTTATTGCCAACTTCACCATCGCCGACCACCACACCGTCGAACGCCTACGAAGCGGTTGAGGGCAGCCACTGGCTATGCACCTTAAATGTCTACCGGCACACTGTACGAGTACTCTTGTACCTGGACCGACCAGTGTCTACACATGTCTCCCTCGCACTCTATATGTCAAACACCTGCGCGAGATCCACGATCACGCGAATGGGGTTCCTTCGATTGGTCTCGGCAGCAGGTTGCTCTGGCCGCTGTTCATCATTGGCACCGAGTGCGTTGTTGATGCTCATAGGAATTTCCTCCGCATATGGTGCGCAGACGCGTAACAGGACCGGGCTTCTTTAATAAGGTCAACGGATTGGGTGCTTTTGAGCGGATGTGGTCTTCCCTAAACGGAGCTCCGAAGAATCGAGGTATTAGTGGGAGAGGATTGAGGTAGAGGGTGGTCACTAAAGGGGAGGGTGTGAATGTCTCATGATCTAATTACCCTAATGCTTAGAGGTTTTCTTTCTTTTTTATTTCACTATTGTCTAGTACTCGAGTACATAGCTGTCCTCTTTTCTTCCCTTCTTTTCTACTTGCTTTTTGTTGTCTCCTTTGTCCGGAGTTAGGGTTGCTTTTGCGAACAAAACAAAATATTGGGAGGGGAAAGGGGCGACAGTTTTATGGTATTAATTCTTATTCTCTGTTTTATCATCATATTGCATAGGCGTCGGTCGGGCTGGGGAAAGAAGGGAAACCAGGGCAAAATGTGTATCAATCATGAAAAGGAAAAAAGGGAAACCGTGATCGAGTTTAGATAGTATAGTTTAGATACCCAAATATAGGCCCAATTGGGTAGTCATTTCTTGTTCGCAATTTGTATGATAACGGCGGCGGCATGGAGTAGAACGCTTTCCTTTGGAAGTGTCTTTAGTTGCTGGAACGCTTGTAGTTTCGTTCACCTTCCTTCTGGCTTAGGTGAGGCACTCTCTCCGCTCACTCAAGGGTTCGCTCACGTGCGTATAATAAATACCCTGGTTCAAGAGTAAAATATCATAGATACCGGTATAATACCTCTATGAAAATCTGTCTATGAGAGGAGAGCTTAGCCGAATCATTGCTGAAAAAAAGAGAAGAATGGGAATTGCTGGCACAGCAATAGGCCGCAAATTTGGGGAATAATAAAAAAGTAATAAGAAGCAATCATCCCACACCCTCCCATCTTCACACCTTTTTGGTGCTCTCCATTTCTTCAATCGCATCAATGGCTTTCTTGACCACTTCATGAAGCTGCTCGGGGCTCGAGGGAACTGCCCGCACTTACCCCCCCCCCCGCGCCCCCAAGTATCGTAGTTCTTCTCCCGTGGAACGTCCGAGGAGCCATAAAGCTATCCAAGCAAGCCCTGAACAAACAGATACCCTACATCTTCCCCGCTCGCAACAGCCATCATTAGAAAAAAGTCATATGGCCCCCACTCTTGATCTCTTATCCTCTTCTTGGCCCGCCGGATCCCCTAGCAAATCGTTAACACTAAATAACCCACCTCCTAACAAGGGAGGGAGTCTATATATTTCATAAGTTACCTGGGAAGTCTTGGTGAAGTTATCCGCGAGCCAGGAGCCACTAGACTCAATCCATGATACTAAATTAACTAGGTTCACAAATAGAATAGGGTTTAGCCCGTACCATTGGGAAGCCTCCGCTAGCCCACTCCTTCCCCGGCTCCAACTTGGACAGTTGGTTGGGGATGGTTGCAAATGCCCTAGGGCGTTGGATAATGGTTTGGCTCCTGGGAAGGTGGGGAACTGCTCGTTTGGTGAACCGAAGCATTATATATATATTGAAGGATGGTGGCGCTGCTGGGGAGATGGAAGGAACTTTGTCACTTGTCTCTGTGGCTCATTAGGGTGGGAAACGCCCTCTTATATAGCAAACTTGGACCTTCGCCGAGTCTAAAAGAACGTGTCATAGCTACATCGTCATTATATCTAGTGCGTGGATGGACTTCTAGTGACTTGTATTGTCCTAAATCAGTAAAAGCTAATACGGTTTAGTTAACCTTCTATAGCGAAAACTAGTCCTATTTTGGACTCTTTTGTTTTTTTTGAGTGTTATTGGATGGTTTACTTCGGCTCATACTTTATTTCAGAGTAGCGGTAACTTAGGGGGGATCTTTCTAGATAAACTTAATGTGATATTCTACCGGTAGTTGTGTTGAAAAATTGTCCAAAGGCCGAGAAATATACCGGAAGCATATGAGGGCAAGAGATGCGTATGAACTTCATTCAATCTATGATGGTCAGGCAGACCCACTATTTATGCAGTGAGGCAGCACTACACATCAGCAGCGGAGAAGGAAACAAAACGAACAGTATGGAAGACAAAAGAAAGGCAAATGAGGGCAAGATTACATATCTGGTCAACGGACCAAGGGATAATGGTATGAGCGAAGGCTGAAGTCCAACAAGTGGGATACGGAGAACTGTATACCGACACCAAGAGTGAATGACCGGCTTTGTCGTATTGTGGACATGAAAGATGCATATCCGAAGGCTCAATTTCAACAAGTTGTAAAACTGATCTAACAGAGTGATAACATGTGACCCCCGCGGTGAGAAAAACAACTCTAGACTATAGTAACTCCTTCTAGGAATTCGGCCTCTAGCCCCTCCAAGCTCTTCCGCCAGGGAGCCACCCTTCGAGCCCTTCCCGAATACCTCATATTCTCACTCAGAAACCCCTCAACATCCACAGCCTCGAGTTTAATATTAGGGTGTTCTATATGAATCGCCAAGGGGGCTGCTTGACCTCGCCCTGCAATGTTAAGGCTCCGGACATCCTGTGGGATATTAGGCCGTGTGAGGGTTCAGCGAGGCAGCACCCTCAGCGAGGCATGGCATGGCTGGGCACCCAATTTCGGTAGGAATCAACCAAAACTAGTATAATAGAATATATTTGCCATGCCTCGCTGAACGTGCTGCCTCACTGAACCCTCACATGGTCTAATAGTGCGAGGCCGAGCTCTCTCTCCAGGGCTAGGGAGTGGGGGATCGGGGGTGGGGGGGTTATTGCGGAGGACATATTTTTATAACAATAATATTATTATGATTTATCGGGCACTGGGACCCACTGAGGGTGTGTGTGATCTACAGTTCGTAAGGGGAGTGGACGCTAATCGCTGGGGGTTTCATTTTCTTTTTTCTTCTTCCTGCTGATGCCCTATTCGGCATATATAATAAAAATGAATTGCCACAAATCTTTTTGAAAAACATACATTACCGTAAATTCTGGGTAAACTCCCACCCGCCGCCATACTCCTTAAGGTAGCCACTATTCCTCTTGAAGACTAACCCTGTGGCGGGTTCCCTTTTTCTGGGGATAGTAACTACCATACAAGTAATAATGGCGGGTCGAGTTTGCCCGGAATTCAAGGTATTTCTGTGTACACGGAGTAGGCTAACTCCGGGGGAAAAAAAGTTTAGTATGACAGTCAGATGGTAGATGCTCCTGCACTTATTCTGTACCGGGGCAAAGGAACACGGGGGGTCACAGATTGCGGAGTAAGGAAAATAGACTAGTGGGGTTGCGGAATATCGCAGGACAACGGGTGGAATATTCTGCAACATCACAACTTTCGTTACTCTCCCCACTCCGCTGCGTATAAGTCACCTACTACTGCTATTCTATTTGCATAGAATTGGTGGAGGAGCATCAGCTATCTGACTATGATATTAACCCTTTTGTTGGAGTTGGCCTGCTTTGGGTATATATATAGAAACATGCCGTTTTCCAGAAATATCGTGATTTATTTTTACCACCCAGGCAGAACAGGGCCTATTTTTTTTCTGAGGGGAAAGGGTGGGGTGCTTATGTGTCCAATTTTTAGGGTGTTGGTTATATGCATGACAGGGATGATTGAGAATGGATATTTAAATATTCGAATGGTGTCATCTCCTTCCGTTATGGAGAAATGTGAATCTCTTAGGCCACATTTAGCATGCCAGGATTTGGACTTAAAAATCAGGATTATCTACTAAATCTAGATTTTCAGTTTAGTAGTGCTTGGTATCATATAAGTTAATAGGCCAGTATTATGACCGGATTTTCGTTTTAGGATTAGATCAGAATATTCTCTGATAAAAAAACAGGTCCAAGAGTCTGAACTCCAAAAAGGGATTAGCCCTAACTGTTAACCACTTTCTCAGCTTTTTTCTAAGCTCAAACAAATCATATAATATGATATCATACCTGGATCTTACACAATTTGTCACTAATTTTCCAAAGTCCAAATATAAATCTTGTATGTGCTTGGTGTGGCCTATTTACGAAAAGTCTGGACTTTGAAGCCTTCCGGGTTTAAGCCCAAATCCTAATCTAATCCTGGTGTACCATATAGGGCCTTATTGATTTACCTTTGTTCTCGTTTCTTCGGCCCCTAAAGGAGGTACTTAGTACTTCCTGTTCCAGGCGAGATAGGGCCAATTTCTCGTCTTAGGGAAGGAGCACAGAAAGTAGCTTCTTAGCTAGAGTAGCGAAGGGTAGACTCAAACGCTGAGGGGGGGGGGGAAGGACGATTTTTGGTGAAGGGAAAGATTCTTGGACGTGGAAGGGATATACACAGTGCCCCGAGTATAAGACTACTATATCTTGGGCCAGAGCCTGGCACTGTACCTTACTATAGTGGTGTTATTGTTCGTCACAGAATAGCACTCGTCCATTCGCTAGAGAAAGGGGAGGGGTAAGTGAATGGAGAAAAAGGCTGGCGAGGGAGAGGGAGCTTACGTTTTACACTTCTCTTAGTAATTCTCGAGATGTTGTGGCCTCTTATAGTTGGCTTTTATACCATCGGGGCTTTTGTATATCAGGCTCTTTCGTCTGAGAGGGAACATAAGATGTAAGGTAGAATAATGGTAATAACCCACCCCGGATCCATGAGCTTATTACGGGGGATTAGAATTGAGGAGCCTAAAAGCGAGTTTTGTGCACTCACTCCGCTATCCCGAATCTCAATAATAGGGGTATACCTCGCCCTCCCCCATAAATTTCTGTGGGTTCCAAATTTCTTTGCGCCAAAGCCTGACCTGGTGCCTCAGACTCCCCGCTCTACTGGACAGGTCCTTTGGACCATGGCCTCCCGGAATGGCGGGGTGATACCGAGCTAGTGCTGTAAAGCAGGGGCCACTGAGGATGACACTAGAGGTCTAGAGGTTCCCCCAGGAATAAGGGAAGCACAGAGGAGCGATTCTCTTCCCACCCATAGTTGAGATACATAAAAAGGAGAAATGCGGTAGACCTTACTAGGAGAGACGTTACTTAGAGGGGGTCTGCTCCAAAGGCCTTATTGGGCTCTTAATTATTCCTATTTTTTTATGGTATCTGTCTGCTGGAATATATAGCCCTGAAGATGGAAGTAAAAATTAAGATCTAGTAGGGACACAGTTATTAGGGAGATATAAAGAGAGCTTGGAGTGTCTTAGGCTAGGCGAGGATTCTCAGAGAACTGATTGATGGACTGATTTGTAGGCAGGGAAGCCAAAGCCCAATCTGGCTTATAAAGCCCGCTGCTCGGACTGCAACCGGGATTAGATCCTAAGCCGGCATGCTTACCCTAAATCCCGATGTAGGAGCACCTCACACTGTGGCAAATGCGCTGGAAGGATGCTGGAGGCAATATTACCGGTGAGAGCGCACAATATAGAGGGTCTGGAAGCCCCTAGTTACTCACCTTTTCCCCAATCCTTTATGCCTGAGAGCTGATGGCATGCTTAAGCACAACGCTAACGATATAAAGAGTTTTAAAGCGAAGGATTCTAATATTAGTTTGGTAGAAGCATACTGGTATAGCAACTAAATATCTCCATGGTCTTCGAACTCTGGAAGTAAGTGTTTTTTCGGCATATCTCGCTCCCTCATATCACTTGATCTTAGCAGAACGGTCTAATGACACTAATGTATACCGAGAAACAAATGCTAAATTCCTTGTTTGCCTGACTCTGCTGGTGGCAGGGGATGTCCCTCCGTTCGGGACCCGTTCCCCCCCTTCGTGTCAGCTCTGATAAGTTCATCCTATGGGAGTTTTTGACTACCCTGGCCAATGCTATTGTCGCTGGGAACTACCTGGATGGCGATACGGAGGAAATAGTAGCAGCAAGATTTTATCATGTTAAAATAATGCCAGTACGAAGGAGGGGATGTATCCCGCACACGGGGTGAGAAATGGCGATAAGAGAAGAGACTTTGTGGGAAAGGTAGAAGTTAAGTTTTGTATAGTGCGGCGTCGCAGAAAGGATAGAAGTGAAGGGCTGGTAGAAGAGCAGTTTAAATCTTACCAATTGTATGCTAAAATTTCCTCTCGGTCCTTGAACTGTATGTAGTTCCTGAACATTAAGGATGCGGTAGGAGTGTTTCTCCATTTCTCTTCCTCTTCCATATTGTCTGTGTTATCAGTACTAATCATTATTGCTTAAATTAACTTGTAGAAAGTATGATACCCTAGTGCTCTATGTTACCTGCAGTAACGCCAGTGAGCTGGCTGGACTTCGACCTGAGGGTTTCGAATGGCTGTTCAAATCCTGAATTTGATGAAGTGTCGGGGGAGATAACAAAATCTATATTCAAAGCTGGACCTCGGCCTGTACAATTGATATTCGGCGCTTGCCTCCTAATGTACTGTACAGCCTGTTTAGGGAGGGGCGCATGTACCTGCACCTTGGTCCCACGACACTGTATTATCAATGGACAATTCGATAATGGAACTTACTAGGAGCACAGTCATCTGATGATTAGACTGCTGGTCTCTAAGACTAGCCTCTGGCATATAAAACTATACCTGTGTGACCCTACAGAAATCTCAGTTTTCTAGAGGATTTTAGGCCACAACCTTACTTAAGATATTTTCGGAGGCGCAATAAATAGCATAATCCCGAGCATATCCTCTTGGCAGTATAGTATCCCCCAATCACACAGAAAGCACCTACTATCACTCGACTCTTGAAACCCAATTCTAATCGAGAGTCTCTTGGCAAGGACGGTGCAACGGAGTAAGCATCCAGTTGAAACGGGGGGGTGGAGCACAGCGGTTTTGCAATCGTGCTACTCTGTCGGCGGAGATATTTAAGGGGACGGCCAAACCACCAGCAGCTGAATTGCCCCGCCTATCGGACTGATAACGGTTGTTCGCCCGTATTATTCAGCAAAGAAATGAGATTACATTATGCGGTAATCACTTTAAAGCGTTTAAACTTAATTTCCCTATCACTCGCTACTACGGTAGGCGGCAAGTGGCGGCTTATGCCCTGATATAAACACGAGGGGATACCTGTCGATAGCACTGCCTGCTGAGAATAGCAAAACCTTGAGGAAGTTTATTTCAGAGGAAAAATGCAATCTCGGTGGTTTTTTTTTTTTAGGGATGAAGTACCGGTACGATACCAGTAGTGCGCTTGTGGCGGTGTAGTGTTCGGCATTCGGTAAGTGTTTGAGTGCGAGACTGGGGGGTTGTCAACTGTACCTAACGATGGTTATGTCGGCTCATCGGAGCGAGCCTTCTGATAGCTGGAATCCCATAGTTGTTAGGGTATGATAGTTAGTTTGGGGTACGACCGGTTTAGGGTCGTGACTGCCACTTGGGGGTTTTTCCCGTTGTGTGGGTTTTTCCTGTTTTGTGTGTTTGTGCGCTCTCTTCTGTATTTAGTCTGAGCTACCAGTAGAGAGCTTCCTGTATCGTACATCGAACATCCACATCGTTATCATCACATACCGGAACCACCACCTACGTGCTTTTCTCCGTGCTTCGCGCCGTTACCTACGCTACTCCAGTTATCATTGGGTTGTGAGCGAGCTGCCATCAGAGTGTCGCTATCAGGTTATGAGCCCGGCCTAACAAGTCCGGAAAAAGCTAGGAAAATTTTTTCTGCCTGTTGAGGAGAAAGGTTTTCACGG
>Ga0307509_10002985_pt1 | contig 26472 bp, 21 predicted proteins | sample 10_EM_MG_FD_202245 | JGI IMG/M metagenome (GOLD analysis project Ga0307509, IMG submission 202245) | Populus trichocarpa ectomycorrhiza microbial communities from riparian zone in the Pacific Northwest, United States - 10_EM | ecosystem: Host-associated > Plants > Roots > Unclassified | place... | reverse complement strand
GAACGGGGAATAGGGAATGAACAGGGGTAGTGGGGAAGAAGTTACATATGAACAATTTTGGCTATAGGGAACAAGAAAATAAGGATGAAAAATACGCATAGCACCCGGTCACCTGGAGTTCTGGGCACTAACTTAATCTTCCCATTCTCCTTCGAACCAAAGTGCTTCTTGCAGATTTCATGTTTCTCAAGCACTACTGTCCATGCACAACGCCACCTATTCTGTATAGCTCTGAATTGTCTAGCTATTGGGTGAATTTGGCCTGGCACCGCATATGGAAGAACTGACATTGAAGGGCATGACATGGCAGTGCTGGACTCAACACCTTTCTGATTTGCATAACATTGTTGAATTCTGCTGCTTCTATTATGCTGGTGGAGTGGCTGGTTACCACTTTTGCCTCCCCTCACCGTTTTGTTACTACTCCTCATTCCAACACCACCTTGGTCAGCTTTGGTATAGTGAACACCTGGCTATAGTGAACGCTTAGGGCCCTGTTTTTGTCGTTCACTATAGCCAGGGGCGACTGTAACATGGAATCTGGGCTTCAGGTTTGCCTCTAACCGCACCTACCCATTTGATTACCGTAAAAACTTGAATAATTGGACGGTGTGCTGTGAAGTCCAGAATTCCCTCCTCTGGAAAGGGGGCAAAAACACAGCAAAAACACGGCCCCTTTCGCCCCTCCGAGACAGAATTTTTATTTTTTTATTGACCTTACTAGGAGAGGAAAGTCCAACGATACATAGCACACCGTCCAATTATTCAAGTTTTTACGGTAGGCTATTCGCCTCAGTGCTCGAGTGATACCGTTCTAATGGAACTTTGATCTTATCGCATCAGACCCAAAGAAGAAGAAAAAAGAGCTTCACACCCTGCATATTTTCTCTGCCTTCCGCTGTATTCATAGTCTTTTTTGTTTCTGTTTGCTGCAAGAACTCAATGGACGGACCACGTGCTGGGTAGTCCAAAATTTCCTCCTCCAGAAAAGGGGCTAAAAACAGACCAAAAAATCTGCTGTCCAAGACAAGTAAAAAAGGAAAAAACACCACACCTTACTAGGAGAGGTAACTCCAACGTCTTACCACATGGTCCGATTATTTTAGTTCTGACGGTACCCGAGTATGACGAGCAGGATATCTCTGCGCAACCGATCGCCCCACCCCGTACCCGTACCCATTCGACCCGTAGCTATTCGGAGTGGGGGGCTACAGTTGGTGATAGCCACGGCGGTAGGGTATCGCGGAATCTCAAATAATTTCCAAAAATTTCCTTCCTTAGGATATGGCTGGGAAACACAGCAAAAGAGGAGTCGTTCTGCCCTCTAAAAGACACAAGGGATAGAAATAGAAATAAAACAAAAACCAGACCCACCAGAAGCAACTTGAACAACAGAGCACACGGTTCAACTGTTTGAGATTCTGCGGCGTATTCTCCTTTTTTCCAACTGTTTTTTTTTATCCCCCCGCGGGAAATTGGCGTGCAGCGGTGCGAGATTCATGGAATCATTGAAATGATATGAGTTAAGCTACCGTATGCCCGGTCTCAATTAGTACTCGAGTACGAGTACTGTATCTTGAAATCAGTGGTCGGTAGGAAACCCTCTACTTATCGGTGCTAGCGCGATGGGGTATCCTCGACAAATCGGTTTGCTTTGTGGCAGCTAAGAAGGAGCCAAGGCTCGGTTCGCGGGCTTGCGAAAAATTCTCCAAAGCCCCCCCGCCCCCCTAAAAAGAAAAAAAAAAGAAGAACAAAAACAACAAGATCTAGAATCTGATAATATTTGGTAATATGATTTGAGGGTGTAAGCGCGGTGCCGCCCACTTGGGTCGATGGCTGTTTACTGATAATTAAATTTATGATATTCCGGGAGGAGAGGAAGCTTCAATACCCGCAATGTTAGCATATACTGTATATAGTGATATCCAATTTTGACCAATACCAGTCTTGCAAGTGGACCAAAATTAATTACCAATGTCTTTTTTTTCATTCATATGGTGATACCAGTACGGCAGGGCCCGGGGACAACGTTTTCGTACTACTATACTGGCATATCATATCATACTGGTGTTGTGAGTGAACAAATTAACCGCGCGCAGGAGATGCACGGCAACCGGATGCACCTGCACTTTCAAACCCATTGAAAGAAATTGCTCCAACCCTACTATAACCAAACCAGTCCGCATATGATATCATACTTCTTTTTGTTTATGATACCATGCCTCCTATTCTTCCAGCCATGTTAATTTGCCCTGTTCCCTCAGAGCACCCGCCTGAGGTTATGAGGGGGATATTATGAAACTTCTCGTTATCTCAACATCTTCCTCACAACTGTTGGTGATACAATTTCCAGGGTATATCGAGAAGGTGAGAAGAGAATAGATAGAGGTATCTTGAAACTACCAAGCTACATGAGGATGCTATGGTAGGGGGAGCTCTCAAAAATTAAAATACTGCCAATTCTGTGATTTCCAAGAAATTTCCTTTCAATATGTCCACCCTAGAAGCAAACAGAATGTTTACATAAAGATATATTGAAAAGTAGTCAGGACAAGAAGGAATTCATTTAGATGAGAATTAAGTCACTCTTGTGGAAACTCCTTGACTTGAATATTTTTTCTTCTCCGGCAGGGCTAATGGCTAACAGAATAGAGGCAGTTGTCAAAACTGATAGGTGGTATATTAATTTCTACGCACAGTCGCACCCCGTTATCCCTGATGGCCAAATTTCGAGGATTTCGTCCGGGACAACGGGGTATCCGAATAATGTGGTATCATGAATAGCAGAAAGATTCAGTACTCTTACTAAGTTTTAAAGGACATTTATTCCCATTCTTCTGAGCGGGTTTAGCTCAATAAATATTGATACGCAGAATTGATTTCTCCCGCCGCCCATTTAACTTGTAGTAGGCACACATGTGGTATGTTCTTCGTCCTCCTCTTCACCACTGCTTGTCCCAATATAGAGAATAGTTTCCCCTTCTGCTCCTTTCCCTGTATTCATTCCCCTCTTTCCTTATCACTTACATATAACTATACAGTGCATCATTTTTCCTCTACCTCTCCCTACCCGTCCTCCCCATAGAGTTCCTCCTTACACTTCGCTGGATTTCAAACCCTGCCTTCTTTCCTCTTCAGGCTTAGTTTATCTGGCGGTTATGATGGGATCCGGCTCAGCAGATCAACTTTGTATGAGGACCAGGGGGGACATTTCCCGAACCCCATACGAATCCGAAACCTGGCTGTTTCTGGTTCAACGAGTGAAATTATATAACAGTCAGGAGCTGCCAGAGATTTTGTCCAGTTCAGCGAGGTATCCGGTTCAGCAGGATCCGGGATAGCGAGACGCGACTGTGCTCGAGTATATACTTTTTTCCCACCTGCCCATTAGGGTATTACGGTTTGTAAGAGTGCTCTTGTCATGACCAAAGTTTCTCCTGTTCGCTGATGTGGGGTTAATTCTGTCAGCGCTCAATATTGTACGTGCACGCCTCGCCGCTAATATTCGATATGCGATTGGACGAAAACTTGTCTCTAGGTAATTTTACTCCAAAAGGTCTACCGGCTGCGACACGAATTCCCTCGGCTATTATATTATACTTGCAGCGGAAAGTTCAACATCCGAAGAGCAAGAGGCGTGTTGACACTTTTGGGACATCGAATTAAACTCATATACGAGTACGGTAGCCTTGATGTCACTTACGTTACCACCGCCTCCTGCAAGATGTCTGGACGCTTGCACAGCGCTGAACATCCCATGACACAGTGCCGTATCGCTGCTGTACCCTAGCCGAGCAAACTTAGTATTAGCGCTGCTTTGGGTAAATGGGTAACCCTGAATCTTGGAGTTCAGTTGCACCTTGCTGTCCCGGATGGCTAAAATCCAAGGAATCAGTCCGGGACAGCGAATTATCCGGGACAGCGAGTTAGTCTTTGGTGCAAAAAAATTCAGAATTCAGGGAATTTCATCCGGGACAGCAGGGGATCCGGGAGAGTGAGATCCGGGATAGCGGGGTGCGATTGTTCTATAAACTATGGGGATCATCGAGTATCAAAGGTGCCGGAGATGCTTGTGGAAAGACCTCAAATTGATATCCTTGGCTTTCACGCACCTGCTTGTGCCCCCTTGGATCTGGTACTGAAATCCGCTCCTGACGGAATTTGCTTTGATCTCTGAGCTGCAAGGGCTAGCAGAAGTCCTGAACAATCTTAAAATATCACTCGAACATCACTGCGGCTACTAGTTGCCTGAGGGAGGATGTCGAGTTAGATGAAGGTATAAACGCGAGCTGCTCTTTGCGTGCGTGGTGGTGGATTGACTTAGTTGTTTTTGTCGGCCCTATGAAATCGTTGAAGCAATGGCGAATTGAGCTAGTTCGGGTCTACCAACTATTCGGCAGACCATCCGATGTGTTACATATTGAATACAAGTTGATGGAAAAAAAACCTAGCATTGTTGTAGGAATAGTGAAGCAACCAGCTAAATGCGCTGACGATAGTAGCGCCGCACTTTAGCTTCCATGAAAGCAACCCATTTCCTATGACCGCGATAGGAACACTAGTTAGTGCATTAATAAGGGCGGTATTGGAACCTAGGAACAAGTTGCATATTATGCCTAACTTACCCACCCCTTTGCAGGCAATCCCAGCCCCCAGACGCTGATGCAGGGATGTGGCAACAGCATGGACCCACTCGAGATGGACATTAATAAAAATGCTTACCCGGGCTTGTCCTCCGGACAGCCCTCCATTGGCTCCCGAGTGGGGAAACCTGAACCCTACGGCTATCTCTTGCCTGATGACTTCACCGAAAAGAGTACAGTACTGTATAGAGAAATCTCGGTCCGATAGTGGGCAGAGCGGGCCCTAATCCGGGGAGATTTATTGAGAGCAAAAGTGAGAATAGCTTGAATAACTGTGTAGCCATAAAACGTCTAGTTTCCACGGCTTGTCGAATTTTTATTTTTCTCCTTTGATAAATCGTCATTTAAGCCTGCATTTCTTTGCCACGTAAGAGGAGACTCTAGGGCCCATATGTCTCGGGTAGAGAAATCTTCCGCAGTGTCCATTCAGTGGTCCAGATGTTGGACAAGCGCTAGTCCTATCAGAAAAGGTAATGTCCGCCCCGGATACCGTATTCGGGTTGCGGCCAATTAGCACTTACAATGTTCATTGCCCTGGCATCACAGATTATGGTCAGCTAAATGGGACAAAAATATCACCAGCAACTTTCGCCCGTGGTCAGATTCCAAGATTTCTCGGGGGTTGAAGTTTCCGGGATAAACGAACTACTCATCCTTTGAGTGTTTTCCTTATTGATTCCAGAGCGCTTGGAATTCGAGGGGTGAGTCATGCTAACATCAGCTACTCCTTAGGATTTGGCTGGTTCAGCGGCTACCGATTGGGTTCTGGTTAAAGGGGTGGAAGGATAGATATATTACTATATTTTGAATTCCTGAGGGATTCCTTGAGCGGCCGAATTCATGTTCAGAAAGGGGGTGCTGTTGCATTCCTTTCAGAAGATTTCTAGTTGGTTCATCGTTTGTCCCTTCAGTTCAGGATGGGGGCACAAGAGTTTCCCGACACAGCGGTATTTTCGGATACAGTCATCTTCTCGTTGCCTTGTTGGAGCTAGGTTGGGCAAGTAGACTCGGCGCCCTCCCAACCATCATGTCCTTTTAGATTCCGAAAATCAAGTTAAGGGTAACATGGCATCCTGCTTATGATTAGCCGGTCAACGAATAGCTCTTTCCAAGCCCACCAAATAGATATTTTGGTACCCTATAACAGTAAGGACTTTTCAAATCTTTCTTTCGGGCTTTTATCTAACACAGCGCCATATATGTTCATACCTCCCGTACTGCAGGCTTCTCTCCATAAATTGGCGTGTGCCGAATCCTATGTCTGAATAGCTCTGCTAATATAAAATGGTCTTATGCACAGAAGCAGGATTTTAGACGCAATACAAAGCGTCTATTTCGCCGTATGTTTGTAAGAGGACCCCTACCATACGATCATACGGCATCCCGGACGCCTATGCTCTTTGAATAAGAGTGGAGCAAGGAAGCAAGAGCGGTTGGATGTTCAGTGGTGTGAAAGCCTTCGGAGGAAGTCGCCCCTTGGATTCTGATGATTTTGGTATTGCTCTCCGGGACTATAAACTAAGTTTCCGCTATCATACTAATCAGGAGGAAATAGCATACCGAGTGATATCTGATGAACCCGATTCGTGAATTCCCGTCATTACTACTCTAGTATTGCGCTTCACGGATTGCGCTTCACGGTACGCACCGATTAGTGCTGGGTGGCTTGGATCAGCCGGATTGTATGGCCTTCTAAGGCTTAAAGATGTTTCCTGCCACCATGTTATGATAGCCCGGTTTGTTTCGCCGGGCTGGCATCTCGGTTGAATGCGGACTCGCCAATCATCCGAAAATCTCGTCGGGCGGAGGGCTTAATAACCTGTAGTACTAGGGACAGAAGGACATTGATAAAATCAGAGCTCGAGCTCTGGACTCCAGAACCAAAGGGACGGCACAGCAGCTGTATCCTACTATGCCCACCGAGGCTCATGGAAGGCTGAATTCCGTACAGGGGACGGGCTCGGTTAATAGCATGGTTCCAGTTTGTCCTCTAGATACCGGTAGAGCTTCCGAAGTCTCATTTGGGTGCTAATGGCAATACGGGCACTGATCGTAATTGCGCCCTAGGCCATAATAATTAGAAATTTTCTATTATCTGAAACTTTGTCTAACTTATGGCTGGAAAAGGGGAAGCTATTGGCTTCACCAAATCGCAGCTGGGGGGGTAGGGGCTCAGGGCAAATCGAATGCTTTCGGTGCTGCACTCTAACTCCAAATTTATGGAGTGAGCTTGCAGCCCCTTCGATTGTGCGAGCTGCAGCAACCCGATTGATACTCGTATCAAACGCATTGACCCGTGCTATAGCTCCAGAAGCCATAGAGGGGAAGCGTGTGGCTGCCCTACTCCGATCATTTCCACCGGCTGGGGCCAACTTAGCCAACTATCCGGCCAACTGTTTTTGAAGTTTAGAGCGGCGGTGGATCCTGTGCTTGCAAGCAAGCCACTCTGTGGCAAAGGTGGTTGGGGTTCTATCACAAACCGCGTTGCCATGTGATTTTTCGCCACTCTGGAATCTGGCGAGCGCCAAGGATTGGTGAAGAGAAAATGGTGATGCCCGTATATCTAAATTTGGCCCGTAGGATAGTCTAGCTGCTACGGCTTTGGTGCTCATGCTTTGTTAATTGTTACTATTAGTATTTTCCTGTGGTACTTTACCGTGTACTGTATGGTAAGAACTGGGGCTCACGGTAGGGCGTTAGAGTCGCTTCTCCTAGCAACGTCCATTGTATGATATTTACCTCTAACTTATTCGTATCAACGGAGGCTGGAAGCGAGTTTTTTGGGGGGCGACTCCCCGCCTTTATCCAAAGGGGCGAATTCTAGGCGCCCTAACGTGGGCTCCATTGTCCTAGTTCTTAGGGCACGATAGCGGTTTACAGCCCCTGGAATCTGATAGGGGTGCGGATTTCGACATTACTTGTGGCTATCAAACCACGATCCCTGTGGGAGGCCTGATTTTTCTGTTGTTATCAGTAGAATCCCCAATCGGGTGGGGGTTTGCCTCCCTATCCGCGCTGATTGGGAGAATCAGTGCGACATAGTGCATATCATTGGAGGAATTGAACAAAGGGCTTGCCGGGCTGCCGCAGTGGACAGAAGTGCAAAAGCACTCGCTCCAAGAGTAAATGGGGGTGAGTACCTTGTATAGTACAGTACAGACACACGCCGCCGAACCCCCCAACAACCCGCTTATACTCACATCCGCAAATTCCTTCCTGCTACCTCTGCGTTGCCGGAAATTCTAGGAATCTCATACAAAACAGGAATATTTTTGCATTGGGGAGTTTGCCCCGCAGCTTCCTGAGACACGGTTCGGAACACAGGATGGACGAATTATCGGAAAAATTGATTATCTCACTTCAACTGCAGGATATCGAGGAAGCGTTGGCCGCTGGAAAGGGAAAGGGAAAGGGCAAACAAGGCGATCCCGGAGCCTCCAACGATGAATTTGCGTTCGACACTTACCGCAAGTATCTGCGGGGTTTACAACAAGACATTACCGACCGCTGCCTGGCGAGGGGTTTGGGCGAGGAGGTGTGGTCAGATGGTGATACCCCAGCAAAGAGGGTTATAGAGAGCGATTCTAATCTTGCACTACGTCTAGGGAGTGAGGATGAGGAGGGCGTTAGCTCAACAGACTCAGAGCCTGGAACATTAGCTCCGTGGTCAGATAGCACATGCGGGGCCCCCGAGGTTGCGATGAATGAATGGCAAGCAAGGCTATGGCTCGAGGATCAAACGGGGGTAAGAAACTGACAGTTCGAACCCCGTTGCCATGGCCCATGGCGTCGGCCTTCCGATCAATGCATTGCTAAGCGGATCCGATATAGGTCACACCTGGCCCGTCCAGGACGTTTGCGAAGAGTGTGCCGAAGAAGAGCTGCCAAATATGCTTTGACACGTTCACCGCCACCTCTACTGTGGATGCTCCATGCGGGCACATATACTGTGAATCCTGTATGAAGGAAGTGTTTCTCAACGCCTGTATCGACGAGATGCTCTTCCCGCCACGGTGTTGTAAGAAGGAGATTCCACTTCGCGTGGCGGAAAAGGTACTTTCGGTTAAGGAATTGTCGGAGTTCCGGTCGAAATCCAGCGAATATTCCAGCAAGGACCGGACATATTGCTGTCAACCAACATGTTCCGGGTTCATCCCCCCGGACCGAATCCACGGTGACATCGGGATCTGTCCGAAGTGCTTCACAGAGACGTGTGTAATGTGTAAGAAGGAGCAACACCTCGGGGATTGCCCCGAAGACAAGAGTCTGGATCTTACCTTGGATCTTGCCGTACGGAGCGGATGGCAGAGGTGCAAAAATTGCCACGCCTTGGTTGAGATCTCATCTGGCTGTCATCACATGACTTGCAGGTAACAAAGCTCCATAATCAATACATTTAGTGAGGTATTCGGGTTCTAACAAGCGGTGAAACTGTAGATGCAAAGCGGAATGGTGCTATAAATGCGGGGTCGCCTGGAAGCAGTGCCAATGTGGTGACTGGGACGACGGACGCTTAACCAGGAGAGCGGAGGAATTGGCCATGCGTGGCGCACCCCCGAACTCGGACCAGACAACCTTAACTCAACTTGTGGGGGTATATATGAGGGATCTACAGGTGAGTCATGAGTGTGAACATGTTTCTGGATGGAGGCATCGAAGAGGAGCAGACGAATGCGAGATGTGCAATCATTTCCTCCCAGAGTACATTTTTGTCTGCAACCAATGTGAGCTCCTGGCTTGCAACAGATGTAGGAAGAACAGGATATGAGGGATCATCGCACAGGAGTTTGCTACCGAGCACGGGTGGGCCCTAATGGGATATATATTAAAATACATATTATTATTAACGAAATGCTGCTATTCTCCCGTAACTCGGGTGTGATGACTGTGCCAATAGGATGTTCAGGGCAAGTGAAAGCGAACTTATTCCCATTAGCTCCCGGGCGCTCTGCTACCGGTAGTGAGAGAGTAGAATACGAGTATCATACCATGAAGCCCCTGTGATAGGAGCCATTTGCCCTCGCCTAACTGTCCTCTCTACGAGAAAACACCCACCAAATTTTGGCCAGTTAAACCCGAATTGGCCTCGCCCTTAGATGCAATTTCACACTTGATCACTCGTAGGGTCGAAGCCCATTCTCGGGATTAACGGGAGGGGGTGGAGTTATGATACCACGGCCCACAGTTACCGACCGGCAAACCCCGAGCTGAGGAGGTTATTGCCGACCATACCAAAAGCCGTGCCTACCCTCCCATCTAATATGAGGCGGCTGCGCGAACCAATAACCTTCCCTGGATTTCCCAGAACCTCATCCAAGTCGCCATTTTTGCGCGACTTATCCATCGGAGCACCGACACAAACCTCATCTAGGGTGCATTCTATATGTTAACGGAATCCCGTATGACAACATTGACGAATGAAGGGAAGGGGAAAAACACGCACCAAGCCGGCCCGGAAAATGCCCAATACTTTGATGTTTGAGGGTTCATAGCGGGGTTCAGTGTGAATATTATACTCGGGTACGCTGTAATACCATGCTGCGATAGCAAATAGTCTACTAATTTACATTTGCATTTCCAATCCGTCCCGCAGTACAAACAAAGCCGCACAAAGCTGGATAGGAGCAATGCCAAGATACCGTACCTTCCACAACAGGCCAGAGCTTCCGGGCACATTTCCTCCACTCGATCGCAACCCCGCAATGAGTCCCTCGTTTACTCAACATAATTCTATGAGTCGCTTCCTGCAGATATGAGGTCAAGTTATGGTTAAAATCCGGAAAGCAACGCAAGGATCGGCATCCGGAGTGCCGTACCCGTACTCGAGTACGGTACTCGTTGTGGGCTGAATCATACACGCCCCTGCACCAGCACAACATATGGGTGTCCCAGTGCTGTGCTTATGATACTAGTTCGGGGGAGAAAAGTGAAAAGTGAAAAAGGTCAGCGAAAAGATGCCGGTAAGAAGCCTTCCTGTGGATGACAGGTGTGCTAAATAATTTTAGTATTACTTGCCGGGATCCGAAACTCGCTAGGATAAAGTGGTCCCTGGTGAATTCAGAAGCTCCAGTAGGACAGTTTCGATCCCCGCGCAGTCTGCTGTGACACACGACAACACAAACACCAACCCTTTCCACTCCCCAACCCCCAATTCTCTCTCTCTTTTCCCCTTTCCATTTTTTTCCCTATGCAATGCCCACCATGGAAGGGACAAAGAGTGCCCGCCTAGATGATATCATCGGTTCTTAAGGAAGGCAATTTAGGTTATCTTCTCCCACTTTATTGACGCGCCTGGATGGCCTTTGGACTACCCTTGTGACTACTAACAGAAAATGCATCTCCTATCGGGCAGAGGTTTGCGTACTCGGCAGTTGGGAGATATATTTTCTGGTGGGCTGGACGAATGCTGCAAGTTATCAAAGCATCTTCAGTCCAAGCGATTGCGCTTTACAGGCGCCTGCGGTGGGAACAGGGTCTGGCTTGGCACACACATCACCGGAATTCCGTGCAGAACCTATCCTTCCCGGAGTACCTTGTCAACAGGTTTGGGGGGAGGGTGACTGTCATCCTATGCCACACCCGGGCTTTACTTCCCAGCGTCTGTCCCCCGGAGTTGGCAGTCTATTGTAGGGGATTTAGCACTCTACCGGTATCTCCATAGCACTCGAGCAACAAGTAGCGTGGAAGATGGAAAAAAAAAAGATACAGTATCAATGTGGTGTGAATGATTCTACAGGCATGGAATACCGACGTTCAACAACGGAAGTAAGGCAAGTTAGTAATTCCTATCTCCATAGTATTTTCCCTCTTTTTTTTGCTCTCCCTTACCCTTGTAAGCTTTGCCTGCGTAGAAGTTTTATGTTTGCACCACCAGGACATGTAGGGCCTCAATGGGTGAACTGCGCATATATATATGAGACCACCCGAGATAGTTTCCTGGTCTCAGCAACACCCAAACCAAAGCATTCTGATCTTCTGCTCCCTCATTCGCGCTACTATGGTAGATATGGACTCTCCTCGTCTCGACCAACTGAGGAAAACCCTCCGTCCATTAACATTCGCCGTGTTTGCCGGATCGCAAATTCTCGATATCATAAATGTCACCGGGGTAACGTTTGCTCTACCGAGCATCTCGGAGAAGTATGGAATCTCTGAGACCGAAGCCAGTTGGGTACTCTCTGCGTATGCGCTCACGTTCGGATCCTTTTTGCTGATTGCTGGGAGACTTGGTTTGTACTCACTTTCCCACAACTCCTTCCTTCCTCCCTACATCATGTAATATCACTAGAGGCTAACCTCCCTAAAGGCGACGTAATAGGGCACCACAGGGTGTACTCTGTCGGCCTCCTTGTCTTCGCTATTTGTTCTGCTATTTGCGCTGGGATCGACAACGTTATAGGGCTTTACGTGGTGAGGGCAATTCAGGGCATCGCGGCGGCATGCACAATTCCAACATCCTACGCCCTTGTAGCAACTACGTTCACGGGGAAAAGCCAACAAATGGCAGTTAGTGGTCTGGGTGCTTGCCAAGCCGCTGGCGCCGTTATCGGAACCCTAGGTACGACAAGTCTAACCTATCTCTGTAACTCCCCGGAGCATGGAAAACTAACAGTTTCCCAGTCGGTGGTGCCTTCACCACCACCTCTATAGGTTACAAAGGGATCTTCTGGCTCTCCTTCGGCCTATCGACTGCATTCGCCGTGCTGGCCTTCGTTCTCGTCCCCCCTACTCCTACAGACTTCTCTAGGGCGAAGAAACTAGACTATCCCGGGGCGATCTTCATCACCGTCGGCGCCCTCCTCCTCGTCTTCGGCTTCACCGAAGCCCCCACAGACTGGAACCAGGCAAAGGTAATCGCACCCGTCGTCCTCGGCGGCGCAATCATCATCTTCTTCATAATCTGGGAGGAATTCATCGTGGAGAAATACTTCTCCCTGGAACCCCTCATCCCCAGGAAAGTCTGGTCATACCACAACTTCGCCCCTATCGTCTCGATAACCGGCTTCACTTACGCCACCTTCTTCATAATCCTCCTGAACGGCAGTCAATTCCTCATCCGCGTGCAGGGCAAGTCGCAGATAACGGCCGCCCTCGAATTCCTCCCCGTCTCCATCGTGGCCCTGATCGCCATGTTCGCCCTGGGCGCCGTGTACGGCCGGGTGCCCCCCAAATGGGTCATAGCGGTGGGCGAGATCCTCGGCATCGTCGGCATCCTCCTCTTCTCGCGCAACGAGGTGAACACCAATTTCTGGAGGTACACCTTCACCGGCGAGTTCGTCATGGTCCTCGGCATGGCCGGCTACTTTGTCAATTACCTCAACGTCGCCATGTCCAGCGCGCCCAACGATATGCAGGGCCTCATCGCCGGCATCCTGCAGACCGTGGCGCAACTGGGCACCGCTTTGGGATTCGCCATAGCTAGCTCGTTGATCCATGGCGAGACGAAGGAGGAGTTGAAGGAGGCTTACAGGAACTCTTTTTATACCGCTATGGCTTTTGGCGCCGCCAGCTTCATTCTTGCGGTCGTGTTTATCAAGAGTTCCATGGTTTCCCAAAAGGGGGCCGAATCACAGGGAGAGGGATTGGTAGAAGGGAGCCCGAGCAGTGACAAGGCGGCCAGTGACGACGAGAGCACGATGGTAGGCACCGCGGTGGGGACTAGGAATCCATCCATAGAGAAGAGCGTGGTTTGAATCAAGTTTTTTTTTTCATTATCTCTTCAATTTTCTCATGGGTTTCACGGCACTCTAGTTCTGTCCTATTCTTCATTAATTATTCTTTTCCCTTTTTTTTCTTCTTTTCTTCTTTTTCTCTTTTACGAAAAAGATCAAAAGAAAATTATTCCCCTTTTTTTATTTATGAGATCTTTAGTACCTTATTACCTAGAAATAGGCTGGAGGAGGTGGTGGATTGGGTGTTTTTGTCGTCCAGGCCTAGCTATGATATCTTATGTGTAAATTGGTGGCGCGGATTAATGGATATAATATTATAGATTGGTATGCAAATCTTTCGATTAACGTATCATACCGGAACAAATACCTCCTCCTCCTCCTCCTCCTCCTCCATCGGGTGCAACTTGCTTGATGCACCTGAGATAACGAGCCCCCGACTGTGAAAAAGACAATTGAAAACACCCGCAAGCCCAAACAACCCACCACACCTCTAGAATCACCGAGGGGTTCTGGAATATCCACAGCTACGATACAGCACATGACAGTGGGAAGACCCCACCCATCTATCCCCAAGCCCCACAGTATTATATTCATGCAAGGCGAATCCTACCTATCATTACTTATCACTCGTGTCACATCCTCCTGGCGCTATGGTCATTTAGTAACCATCAAAACGACAGGGCCCCCCAGCAATCATAATATATCTCGAAACTCGGCTTGGGCTGGAAATATTTAGCACATCTGGAGCATAATAATAATACGTATATATATATATATATTCCAGCCCTCAGCTCCGTCCGGGGTTTATGCAGAGCTGTGGTGTCGTCGCCGGCGCATGAACTGGGTATGATAATATGATAGCTCAAGGTGTGTTGCAATGCATAATAATCCTTCCCGTGCAAAAAGCCTGGTCTTGGCGGGTATTATTATTGTTCCTTGAGGGAAAAGGACATAATATCCTAACTTACCACTCCTCACCACTTCTACCAATAGGATAATTAATAAAAGGTAAAAAATAAAATAATAATCCCGACCCCTTTTTTGTGTGTGGGTGATGTTATCGCAAATTAATTTTGGATTTTTTCCCTCTCTCTAACTTATGCTGTTTCTGCTTATATGGGGGTTGAGTAATGATATTATGATGATAGCTTGAAAGACTGCGGTTTTGGTTGGGGTTTGGCTTCTGTCCGGTTAACTTACCGGATGACCCCAATTGCGCTCTGGTCTGTGGATTGTGTGACCATTGTCGATTTTATATACCATTTTTCACTCACAAACTTTAATGCTAACTTTAGCTTTTATACTTGTATGATACCTCCGCAGGTATCCGTGGGAATATTAGTGAACAGTTAATCTAAGTTGGCCGACAAAATAATCCCTGTCCCGCAAGAAATTTCTTGGGCACTTGTACTACGGTATGATACCGTAGGAGTGCAAATCTAAGTACGGTAGTCCGATTACTGCCCCAATAATTTGCCCTACTAAGTTACCCGTGCACACCTTTCACCGACTCACCTTAATTGATTAGGTTTTGATCAGGAAATCATCATTACTCGTTAAAAAAATCAAAAAAAAATCTATATAGTACCAGCCACCAGCTCATTTCCGATTCAAGCCCACCCAAACTGAAATAGTCTGAAAGTAGTCTACAACAGCCAGCACATCGAAATACAAGAGACAGAATGAGAATATTATGGAAAGCCGAATATAAAAGAAAAACAAAAGCACTTTCGTGTTTTAGTCCCAGCTACGCGTTCGATACCTAGTACCTGTATCCACCGTTCATGTTGTCAGAACCGGCTTTCTCCTCAAAGGGCCTAGGACTGACGGAGCGCATTCTTAAGCTGTCTCCGGGACTGGACGGTCGATAAGTGGAGCCCGTGATCTGTGGAGATATGCCGCCGCTTCCTGGTGGTGGAGGAAAGTAAAGATTGTCACCTCTTTGGCCGGGAGTGGCACTATTGGCACTGTGATAGGATGGTGGTGCGGGTGATGAGCGGCCTCTAGGCGTGTGAAGAGATGGACTGCGCGATGGGGGGCCAGCATGAGGTCCGCCGAGGGGGCCATCGCCCCAGCCTTTTGGGATGCCATCAACAACCTCATTGTGGCCCGGAACGACAACATCCCCGCCACCACGAACTTTCCCGACCACCATACCCTTTGCAACACCTTTTACGATGGCTCTTCGAGACACGCCAGACGCATCCACGTATACTAGGCCAACATTCTTCACTGAGCCAGTAAGCCCGTATGCAACCTCTCTGGCTTCTGGGCCATATTTGTGCCCAACCACAGTTGTGGCTGCAATAGAGCTCGAGGCTAATAGAGATTTTGACGCATAGTCGATACCGTCAGCGATTGTCGAGAAGGCTACTAACGACTTGTTTAATAACCCTGGATTTGCCGGCCTCCCTTTCTCTTTCTCAGAGCGACCGGCAATTCTAGCACCGAGATTCTGCGCATGTTTGGACACCTGACCAACAGCCTGCGCAGAAAATTTGGCAGCGCTCGAGGAAAGTGTATGGATTTGGCGCACACGGTTGTGGGTGCTGGGGTCGAACGTGAGGGGCGTTTCGCTAGGCTTTGTCTTTTTGGTAAAAGTGTCCGCTCCCGATTGGAGAGCGTTTGAGATATATGAGCTTGTAGTGACAATTAACCGGGATGCAGTTGCGGCAGTTCCGACGATTGTCGAGTTTTTATAAGCGGGGTCGAGAGCGTCCTTCAAGTAATCTGCGGGGCGGATCTGAGTTGGGGTTAAAATATATTTCTTTTGGGAATCCCATCTCCAGCCAAGCAAGGCTTTATGCAGACTGCGGTAGAAAAAAACTTACGGTGACTTGGCCTGAACCATCCTCTGGTAGCGAAACCTCAACAGGTTCTACGCCGGATTAGCTACATTCCCTCACCTTGTAATGGTAATGCGAAACAAACCTTTACTTCCGGGTTGTACCCCAACGGCATGAACTTGATAACCATCGACTTCACCAACCTCATGTCCATTCTCCTCATCAATCAAGACCAATCTCCCTTGAGATTTCTCGTCCCGATAGGTGCTCGGGTTATACGGGGCAGGGGGCGCACTAGCGCTCCTATTTCCAGATCCTGCACCCTTCTCGCTTGCATAAGAGCTCGGCTGATATGCTGGTATGGCGGCTCCTCCATCGCTAAACGCAATCCACTGGTTTATCGTGGTGGCGAAACTGTCAGCCACCTGCGCCCAGGTCACCTGGAGGTCAACTCCTTCGGCACTGAATTCTAGGTACTCTCGAGGAACAATCTGATCTCCTGGGGGGAAAACGACGAGCAGTGCGCCTTCCTCTGGTGCTCGGAGCTCAATGGTAAAGGTGGAAGGGTCAAGTCTCTCGGCTCTTTGTTCACCGTAAAGGCGGGTGTTGAGCTCCGTTGCTCCGGAAGTGGAGATGAATTTGATGTGTAAAAACTCATCTTCAGGAATTCCAACCGGAGGCTGTGCAAACTGACGCTCATGCGAGAGGGTGAGGGTCCCGGTGACCTGGTTTGGATGGGATGGTTTGATGATCTGGACCCCCTTGAAGGAGAAGACGCTGGTTAAGCTACTCATTATCGAAAGCGAAAGGAGATAGTAAATCAGGTGACAAGCGTGAGATAAGGAGCGATAAAGTTTAATGTGTGGAGATAGAGAGGAGGAGTAAAGGGAATGGTTTCGAAATTCAAAGGAAGGGGGGCTTCGTCCAAGATATAAGGGAAAGTATAATAGCTTGGCTCCGGGGGAGCATACGTACGCAAGGCCTAAACGAATTCAATCATAAACGAGACGACAGGCGAGCAAGGGTCTGAGTGGCCATTTTCCAGGTGTGTTTATATTCGTCCCTACTATTTCCTACGGGATCCAAGAACCGGATAGGTTAGGTTCAGGAGAGGAGCAACGGATGACGCCGAGATCGCCTGCCAGATCCCAGCCATAAAACGTACTCGTACAGTACTCGAGTACAGCACCGCCCCTTTGCCACGCTCCCTCTCTCCCTTCCTCGTTTCTCAGCGCGAAGCAAACCAACAGACATCAAAATTTAATCCCTTTTATCTAACGGGATATCGAGATTTCCAGCTGGAAAGGCGAGGAGGGAATGGCAGAAAATGAGGGGGTGAAGGAGGGGAAAGAAAAAAAGGGAGGCGGTGCAAAGCCTGCAAAAACCTGTGCCAAGAGGGCCTGTGGCTGGGCTGCTGACTCGATGCCCGACTGATCAGCGCGATGGACTTCGTGATGTTGTCTGAGTGTGGAACGCAAAAAAGGTCGTTGACCCTCCATCGGGAACCAACGAGGGTCCTTTGAATTCACTGCCGCCGACTCTACTCGAGTACTGGTATCACGCCTTCGAGCCGCTACACGCTACACCATCAACCCCCCCATGTTGTGGAGACAAACTCTAAGTTTAACTTTCGACCCCTGGGTGAGCGCGAAGCTATATATAAAACCCGTAACCGCCTCCACCACCTAACCACCGGCACCGATTTCGCTGTGATAACGTTAGCCCACTCTACGATGCAAGTAGAGCTAGCACTGTAATCCAGAGTTTATCTTCATTTTAGAAGTCACCCATCAAGGAACGATGTCAGTGATAAATCTCGCGCCCGCCTGGCCCTCTTGAGTGATTTTTCTCCTAGTACAAATGTCCATGAATCCTGTCTCGAATGCGGTACCGGCACGTGATCGCTGCAGCACCGCGTTCCGAAGGCAGTGGCTACCCTTATGACAAGGAGATGCGCACATAAGTCACAGTGGAGGGCACATGTCGGACTTGATTCCCTTCCTGAGGGAAAAATAAATCTTCTGGCCAGCCACCTCTGGCTATATCGCTACCATACACATTGATACCTGTAACTTTACCTCGTCTTAAATATGGCGAGCGGACGTAATCAGAGACAACTCAGGATTTGGGTTTTTCGGATAATAATAAAAATGTACCAAAATGACCCTTCTGGTGTTCACTGAATTCATATCTATGCACTACTGTCGGACGCGTGGATAGCCATGTCATAGATTACGACCAAAGGACGCAGTCTCCATATTGGAGGTGTGGAGGGGGCCCTCCCCATGGACAGCACGAGTAGGCCCCTCGGTAGTTCCCTATGAATGAAATTATTGAGCCTCTCCCAACCTTGCACGGGAGACCTCCTGGGCTACCGTAAAAACTCTTGGGATCCGCTGTCTCCGTCGAGACCTGGGGCGTGTTGCTGTTAGATTCCTTAGCAAAGTCTGTTCCTGCATATTTGCCAAGGCATGAACCTGTAAATGAGCCTCCCTTAACATAGTATTACTAAGCGAGAGTCAAAGTCCGCTCCCGGAAGCCCTTCGCCATAGTATTGCACCTGTGGTGGAGTTGAACCTCCATAATATTATTATATGGTTCCGAAATAGGGGTTGCCCTTACAGCCAAATGAAATCGAGATCTGGGATTCTAAATTAGGGATAGCCCCTTCCTAAGAAATTATGATGCCATTTTCTCTGGAATTATTTAGATAGCGAATTCCCCCTGGTCCACGGCTCTGCTTTCACCAAACTCGAAGGGGGAGCTGTTGTGGCTTGTGCTCGTTCACCGTTATCAAAATAGCTTAATTCAACACAATGCTCGCCGCGGGCTTTTGCGCTTTTATAACCCTTTCCGTAAGGTGGGGAAAAAAGGGAGAGCAGCTGAGGAGTGAGAGTTTGTACCAAAGTACCGGTATGATACTGGCCAAGTTGGGATGCACAAAGCCGGGGATAAAGGGCCACTTTATTCCTGCCATACGTCCTGCATGCTTTGGTTGTAGGGGACGATATAGTGGAAGAATAAGACCTGTGAATGCTTTACAATTAAATCTCTAGATTTTATGTATCATGCTCTTGAACTACCAGTACCGCAAAAACTGGCAAGAACGGCCACCGCGCTAGTAGTCGAAATAAGGAGCGGCTGAGCTGAAGCTTACGATTGCGTCAAAATAAGAGCCCTGAAGGGCCTAGTTCTGGCCACAAAGGGTCAGCCTATGGCGTCTCATTGCGATTTCGAGACAAAACTTGGGTGAAAATCTTATTTGGACGTACTAGCGCCGTGGCCGTTCTTGCCAGTTTTTGCGGTATCATGGCTGGAAATTCATGTACTGTACTTACTGGGGTTTGGTATGCCCACGTTTTCCAAGAACCTCGCCTGGGGCCTAGCCGACCGCACCGTAGTATATAAGGTCATAGTTTAGCTGACGGCGAACTTAAAAGGAAAAGAAAAAGAAAAGCGCAAGGCTGGGCACTATGCCACACCCTATCCTAACAGGCATGGCAAAGGCAGCGTAAGTTGCCTTAGATCCAGTACTTGCTAAATGAGCTGCCACCGCCTGTTTTTTCCCCTCATTAATTCTGCATTGTTTATAGTATCATAACCTATGGGTACTGTATAGCACAAGGCAACCTCCCGATAGAAGCAGATGCCCCCATAAACCGCACTCACAATCCGATACTCGAGAGAAAAGAGAGGGAAAGAAGAAAGCTAAGTCCAGATCCCAGATTGGCACAAATCCTTGAAGTAGCTGTGGAGCGTTCGGGTATTTACACCCTAGGAAGCAATCAAGAAAAGAATGAGACTGAGACTTGACCCCCGAACTGCGACCTACACGTGTAGAACCGGGAACTCGTATCGCCCCTTCTTCCGAACCTAACCCCCCCCCCTTCGCTAAAACCCCTAGGGAGGAAGTCATGAACGCTCACTCGATTAAACAAAGTTGTGAAGTACCCAGGGGTGCCACGGGGGTGGTGTCGCAGCTAGAAGAGCATAGGAAAGGTTACGCATCCTGGGCCCTGAATACGGGGGGCGATGCTCCCGGGCCTCTAACACTGATACTGATCCCCCATAGCTATGCCAAGCCAGCGAGAGAAATGCTCCGTCTGATGTGTCCGAATTGCCGGGGTTGTCATTCACACGATATGTGTTGTGCCCAAACGACCTGGCCTGCAGGGGAGGGGGCAGTGACATGTCCCCATTTTAATAGTCTCTTCATTGCTCGTGGTGCTTTCTCCTCGCAACTGCCTGCGCTGTTGGGATTGGTAGCCCCCAAGTCAAGAAACAGTTTTCCTACCGTACTCCTTCATGCCCATTAGCGGAAGCCCAGGATAACGCTCTCTAGCTCTGTCTTATTCCCTGCATGTCAAGGTTAACATCTCTCCGGCTCGACATTAGCTTCGCCACTCCTTGGTTCCCTGACATAGCAACCTACATTAGTGGAGTGAGGGCCGCGGAATCTCTTTAGTTGAGATAGCAAGCCATCTCGCACAACTTGGCGTTTCTCTTCTGACATGGACTCCCAAGTACGGGGAGTGCTGGAGAAAGAGAGTTGTATAGGGAGGCGGTAGTAAATAAGGGTGGGATGCTCCCGATATGCCCGAAATCGGGATATGTTAAATAAGTCTCTTTACCGGGAAAGCCGGGTTGAGAGAAGGGATACTCCCGGGGAGTAAAATGGATCAGACGGATAGCTGAAGCTTTCTCGTCCACTGCAACAAGTCCTCGACAGCAAAATAAGGGCTGTATCTGGGGAACATCTTCGGTATTGAACTCAATGGATCTCATTTCCGTTGTGGGGGCACGGTGGCACATTCAAGACATTGAAGGAGCTGGTTTTACCAAAAGAGTCGGTATTGCTAGCTCTGGGCTTGAGATTTTTGGACATTCTCAAGTGTGTCTTTTCCTGCAGAGCTGTGGGGGATCTATTGAGCAAGTTAGGTCAGTCTATGAAATTCTTGAGGACTAATGGATCGCCGGGGGCATCGCGCAGCACGATCTTGCGGATGAATTCTTGGTCGAATCAATCCAGCTTAACCCTGTGGAGCACTAGAGCCTAGTTGTAGCACTAGGCGGGCACCGCAAAATATGATACTGTGCCATTGAAAATCTGGCTCGCGAGGTACTCCGGATCGTATGCAATATTGTTCTAGTGTTTTAATCAATGGAGAACAAGGAGAAAAGGAGGGGGATCCCTTTTTCTTTTTCTTTCTCCCCTCGCTGGTGCGGGGCCTTCGCCTGTAGTAGCCTTGTGGGTCGGGGTGCCACCGGGTTTTTCTGATGGGTTAATGATCAAGGGGAAGTTTTTATGATATCTACAAACTCTAGCATTTCCATTGATATTCGAAAGAGGTTGGGATTGATCTCTTATAGTCCGAGCATCACAAATTACCCCAAAGGTAGGACTGCGAACCTCAATCCGAATTTTGGAGAACCGATTAACCAGCAACTGACCCCGCCAACTGTCATGCCTGGAGGCGTAGGCTGGGAGCACCCAGATGCAGGGGTACGAGAGCACAGAGAAAACCGACCCCCTCAGCCCGGGCTTAAGACAAAAAAAAAGGCAAAAGAGCCGGACCCGACTAGCAAAGGCAACTCCAACGTCGTAGCCTGAGGTTCTATTATTCGAGTTCTTACCATAAGGTAGTAACATGTATGAAGGAAACAATAAAACTAAATACCCCACACCTCATACCTATGGCTAGGGACATCAGCACAACCATGAAAGTGATATATCATACTATGCCTAGCCGCATAAGATGCAAAAACAACACCCCACTGCAGAGTGCCTAACCGCCGGAAACCACAAAGCCACATGCCCTATAGCAGTATCTCTGGATATCAACATAATAATATTATCAAACCAGCATATCCACTCAACAGACTAACGGTATGCCCTATATGTAATCCAACATGTCATGCCCCTCAAGTCCCTCGCTTATCATAGCACGAATATATATCACTTCGACAAGTTGCCTTAAAACTTCTAATAGATTAGTCAACGATAATATCGTTTGGGATCCATCCAGGGCCCCCCGATGTCCCTGCCACCTTGACACCCGAGCCCCAAAATCACTGCGCTGCTGTGGGCTTGGGCTAGCCGAATCCTGCCAACTCAGGAGCTCTGAAGGTTCCGCAGACTTTCCATCTATCTTCATTTCATCCGGGTACTCACACTACTTCTCGCGGGGATACTGTATTGCCTCGAGTTATACGGGCTTTCGCCAAGATAGGGCATTGCCAACGGTTCTGCCGTATTGTGCCGGATATTTGAAATCGCCCTAGTTGGGAAGCGGTTCAAAAATCTAGGCTAAAAGCGAACACAACCCCAAGGAAAGCATATTTGAGGAAGGCTCCCCATAACTACCGGAGAACTGCTCTTCTTCTTCAATACTGTGGACTGATTTTTTTGGGGGTTTTTTTTTATAGTTGAGGGGACATTTGGCAAGAGATGCAGTGTCCAAGACAACGAGGCTGAGTGTAGGAAGCATGCATCTACGGGTTGCAGAGTCTGGCATGGCGATCAAACAAGCGCCGGGCACTACTCCAGTATGGTAAGCCGCATTGCTTCGGATACGTACGACCAAGTTCGGATACTGTCCCTCCTTCCACGCACTATCATACGAGCCCAGAAGACTTTCCGCTTGCCCTCCCCGCCACTCAGTAGAGCGAATCGGGATAGAAGCTTATAAACCCCCAACAGAGGCATGTCTAAAGAGAGTTGTCAAAAAGACTCTTGCTGCTCTGGTGCTGTTTTCTGGCGTGTCCGGATGTCTATTCTTTGGATATTGCAATCCCTGTAACATCCCGTGCGGTCTCTGCGGTCTGGCGTCCACCTCGGGTGGTAAAGATTCAAGAGGCTGTACTGTACCAAAGCAAGCGCAACACACTTTTCACTAGAATTCAGGTTTTCAATTGCACGCACTGCAGACCTCGTTATCACAAAATTTCTGTCAATGATGTTACTCGATTAGGCGCCACTAAAAAAAGGAATGTGTCGTTCCAAGCTCTCGTTTGTTGCTTGGCAATCCAGAATCTCAATTCCTGGGCATCCAATGGGGACCCTTATTTGCTGTCGGTTCTTTTTTTCGGGATGTGTTTAACGTTAATTTTTTGATAGCTCTAGTTGGCGGTGGCACCGGGGAACCTTAAGCAACACCCCCGTCCTAGCGAAAACCCCCAGACCTGTGCCGCATAGCTCGAGCTAATCCGGCGCTTAGACTCGGTCTTTACTAACCTTCGCCTCAATAATTCCTTCACCATCTTCCAATGCACATCTAGCTTCACCTTGTCGATTATTAACCCCTGTTCACCTTATTCATCAACTCCTCATCCTAGCTCGTAATGTATTTTTGCTTACTCCGCCACAAGTTCTTTGTTGATTAGAAAATTTCTCACCAATTCAATCATGAACTCCCTACCCGCCCATCAACATAAACCCCACCCCATCACCCATTACAAACAGACATACATTAAAGCTAACCTAAAATATCCCCGAGAAAATTACCGCAATTATGGTAAGGAGCAAAGCCGTTGACGGGGCAGTGCGATTCCCACTATTCTGCTTCCCAGTGGGGGAAGCAGTGGTCCCTTTACTGCCCCCAGAAGAGGTCGAACTTGGGGAAGAAGTACGGGTGGTTGTTGCATTGGTTCCATTTGACGGCGTAAGTAGCTAATGACACAATTAACCTTTCGCCTCGGACAGAACCCACCTCCGAGAAAGAGAGAACCTTATCAATGACATGCATAACTCCATTCTTGACAATCACATTCCCCCTCACTACTTTCGCTTTGCCACCCCCGCCACCTTCAACATATAAAGATCCCCCTTCACGGACCACTTTGATACTCTGTCCCTTCATTAAAGTCGGATACTCTGTCCCCGGTTTCAGGTCCGGCGAGTATGTCGCTTTCCCGAGTGTATGGAACGTAAGTGCATCCGTGAGCTGTGCCGGTGAAAGTTTCCCCTCGGGGTTTCCTTGCGCAGTGAATGCATCCTGGGTTGGTGCGAAGCACGTCACGCCCGGTGTAGTATCAACCGTTTGAGCGAGCGCGGCACGTTTCAGTGCTTCGAGGAGTGAGTTTAAGGTTAGTTGTTCCATTGAGCTTGTGCACGTCTGCGGGAGCGACAGTAGACTGTTTCCTCCGGTGTTAGCTCGGTCGCCCCTCCACCGGCACCGGAAGGAAGAGGAAGTGGAAAGAAAGAAACCAAAAACTCACTCATCAACAATGTGCACATATCCATTCCCGTACCTAATATCTGTCGTCACAATCGGTGCACTGTTCCCTACTCCTCCGAAAACCTCCAGCTTCCCAGGCGCGTTTGCCTCCCCCGAACTCCCGTACTGCGAAGCATACACCATATTCCCACCACTGCCATTGCCAAGGTTGGTATACTGCGAATCTTGCAAAAACGTCGCCGCAGCGACTCCCCCGGACGATGTCAAGTTGGAAGCCGGAAACGAGCCATTCATGATGTGGTACGACAACATCGCCTCCATTTGCGATTGCGAGGGGGCGCTCCCACCGTTGGTGGTGTTCGTAGTGAACTTGGCGAAAGCTGTGTTGGAGGGGGCAAGGAAGGTGCGCTGACCGTAAGACTTGTCATCGAGGAGCTGGGTGAGCGCCGGATTGTTGGTCAGTATTGAGCGCAGCGTGGATAACTTCCCGTCCGTTCCTAAGGCATCGGCGACGTTTTGTGCTTGGATGCCTACGGCGAAGGCGAGGAAGAAGAGGAAGAGGGGAAGGAAGTAACTCTTCATCTTTATTTCTTAATCTTGCTTTCCCCGAGCAATCGATTGCCTCAATGAGTTAATTCGGAGGGGGGAGGAGAGTAACAATTTATCGATACCGATAGCACTGGCATGCTATCCCGGCTGAGGCGATCCTGGGTATTCATACTTATACCGATTCCAAATCCCCAACCCAACCAAGGCAGTAAAACCCCACCACAACCACCGGTACTGTACCACCCACCACAAAGGACCCATACCATACCAGACAGCCCGATAGCACCATACCACTTCCGCACCCAACAACGCTCAGCCGCAGCAGACCACGCACGCCCCCCATCCCCAAGTGTCAAGTGCAGCCATCAAAAGATACTTGTCTACAAACGTTGAATCTATCCCAATAAATATAGCTTCCTCTTTCCTTTCCTCCCTTCTCCTTTCGTCTGCCGTGGCACCCGGGACAGTCTTAGTGCAGTACCGGATGAGTACTGTAACCGATATGAAAGAAAAAAAAGTAACCTAAATATAAGTCCCCATTTGTGATAAGGCAGGGATAAAAAACGGATTTGTGTCGAGTGAATAAACTTTGGGGAAAAAAAAACACAGGGCTCTAGACATTGGAAACCCAGACTAGCTGCATTGGTGTCTCTGCTTCTCTCTGAAACACGAATTTTAGAGGTTCTAAAGGGCCTCCGAGAGTCTCGAGTGATCTCTACAAGGACAATTTGTCCTGGGGCTAACCTCTAATTATTGGCTTGGAGTATCTTGCTACTGGTGGGATAATGTTCCTGGTATCCACTCCAGGTTGTTTGTGTCCGCCAAGGCTCAATAAACCGTTCCATTAATGACTTGTCTGCTCACTACTGCCTTAGGGTCTTTGCTGACCTTTTTTCCCGACTCCCTCATCCCGAGTCAACCAATCCTGTGAGACTTGTGGTATGCACGGTTAGGATTGGTCAGCTTAGTTACGCATTCCGCGGAGTAAGAGAGGCACTGTCGGTGCCCAAGTACGGCCCAACGTGCACTTTCCGGGAGCCCGAGTTCGAGTTTTGGGAGGTGCATGAAGTGGCGGGAAGAGGAGGAAGAAGGAGAGGGACAAAAACGGAGCACAAGTAGTCATATTATATCACTCGTTAAGATTGGTTTAGGCTCCTTCTGTACCAGTACTGCTATAGTTAACGATATGGGCGTAATAGTATGTGGAGATGGACGATGAGGGAAGTAGGTATCGTATTTCTAGCGCCCGGTAGTTTTGCTAATAGTGGATTTGATGAATAGCCCGTCGCAATTTTGCTTGGGGGTGGGAGGAGGGAAGGGAAGGTGAGAGTGTGCTGCTGCAGAATTTTTCTGTGATGGGTATTGCGCAGTACTGCACAGGAGTACAAGATATAAATAGGCCGACTTTAGGATTCCTGTGGTCAAAAGCATCGTAATTATTAGCACTAAAAACGGTTTTCTTCCGTTTTTGCCGGTACTGCAGAACGCATCTGTGCTCGACCGAATGGTAGTGCTCAAATAGTAGTAAAAGCACACTAGTGATCAGCCGCCGACTCATCTACCCCCCCCCCCCCCCCCCCCCCCCCCCGCGCCCCCCGCCGCGGGGGGGGGGGGGGGGGGGGGGGGGGGGGGGAGAACGGCGATG
>Ga0307509_10002984_pt1 | contig 26482 bp, 29 predicted proteins | sample 10_EM_MG_FD_202245 | JGI IMG/M metagenome (GOLD analysis project Ga0307509, IMG submission 202245) | Populus trichocarpa ectomycorrhiza microbial communities from riparian zone in the Pacific Northwest, United States - 10_EM | ecosystem: Host-associated > Plants > Roots > Unclassified | place... | reverse complement strand
AGTATGGAGTGATCAAGTCCGATACTCATCTATCAATGCATAATGCGTATGCATTAGTAAGAGTAGAGAATTGGTTCTCTAATCATCGTTCCAATCAGTTAGCCATATCTTGAAACGTGAACTCTTTTGAGGTTCCTGAGTAGTCTCCCAGATGCCTCCGGGAAGTCCCTACTCTGGAAGCTTGGGTTCGGATATATGCTCTCCCCTACGGTGGCATATACCTCGCGCATAATTATGCAAGCTATTCCCGCTAGGGTAATAGGAGCATCGGAGGTGTAATCGATTCCATAAGGTATCATACTTATTGATATGATCGGAAAGAACTTCAAATATATCGTACTTGGTATGGAAAACAGAATTGAGTTGGTCGAAGAAAGATGAAGTGGTTTCTCTAGCCAATTTGTCCTCTAGAGTGGGCCATATTTTAGGAGGGGTTTTGTGAGTAGCGAGGAGGATGAGCCATTGAGACTCTATGGTTTGGATGACGTATGTCGCGGCATACTGGTAGCCATCGACAAAGTTATCATTGTCGTCTTCGGCGTAATCGTCAATCGCTTCTTCACCTAACACAATATTCCAACAGTTAAATGGTTCAAGAACATATTGAGAAATGTCGCTCCAAGCACAGTAGGTTTTGCTTCCGGTAAGCTTTGGGATGGAGCTTAGTTTGTAGTTGGGAGCAACCGAGTTCTTGGAACTTTGAATGTGTTTGTAGGGGGCCAGAGTAGATGTTTTACAGGCCGGAGGTGGAGGTGAGGTTGAGCGCGATATGGCTGGTCTTTTGGAACCAGAACGAGCAGGACGACGGGAGGATTCACCAGCAGGTGTGGTAGAACGCCTAGCGGGATGAGAGGCCACTCTAACAGTATCTTCGGTTTCTGACTCTGTGTTGCGACGTTGTCTGCTAGCTGCTGTATCAGTCATTTTGGTGATGTTTTGATGTGAATAATCCTCGAAAAAATGATAGTGGCTTGTCTCAGCACTTCTCTCAGGCTTTTAATATTTGGTGAACACCTTTAGCCGTTCCAATTGCAGAAAGAGCACTCGAAGCTAGCCCCCTCCTCGCTCGAAGCAAAGTCAGGTTAAGTGGAAAAGTAGTGAGCACCAGGTGTCCACTACTACGCAGCCTGAGTGTAGTTGTTGAGGGGAGAAAGAAAGTTGCGTGGCAACGGGGGGATCCCGTCCTTTTGAGGTGAGGAAAAGGGGTTGCGCCGAGCGGAGTGCTGAGAATTTTCCGTTCCCACAACAACGGTTGCTAAGGTAGAGGTAGAGGTAGGTATATGATCGGGGTTCATCGCTGTTGAAGGTGGCAGCATGTGAGCGTATTTCTTATGGAGTAAGGAGAGCGCCGGGCTTATAACCTGTTCAAAATGTGAATGCGGCACAATCTATTCTATGTGGATAATACTTTGCAAGTACGAGGAGGGTTGTGAGGCACGCTTAGCGAGGAGGTGAAGAAGGGATTGGTAGGAGTTCCGGTTCTTACTTCTTCTAAGCCAGGTGGGCGGTAGCACCTTATTTATAGAAAAGTGTGCGTCCATATGCGCAAGAGAAATATAGGGAAAACAATGTAAGAAACATAAGTCCGAACATGTTTGACCCTGAAATCCAACCAAGTAAATCCCAATAATGTGCGTGAAAACAAAAGGGTGTGGAGCAATTATTAGAAATATCAGACCAAGAATGGTGTATAAGAGATGCATAAACAACCGTATAATCCTAAACACCTGATTGGAAAGCACATGTTAAATCCCGAGATATTATCCTGAAATAAACAATAAAACACCATAATATTTATCTTAGCTGTAGTAATGTAAGCGGTGGACAGGCGGAGCCAAAACACAAACTATGTAAAAGAATACACGGTAGTGTGTTGAATATGCATAGGAAATATACAAAGAATTTCAACCAGCCAGGCTTGATATTTTGTGATATTTGATCCTCTGAAAGGTTTTATCTCAAATCTAGCGATGGGTAGTGCGGAAGGGAACGGGACTGAAAGGGGACAGGTGAAGTGAGGGGCTGGTAAAAGCGAGAGGGGACAGGTATCGCAATATGAATCCTAGTTGAGGCCCGGAAAGAAGAAACAGTATGAACTCAATATTTGAAAGAGTTTCCTTATGGGAATCCATTTGCACACATCATGGGAGGCCTAAATGTCCGCGGCTAGTTTTGTATTCTAGGGTGCAAAGCAAATGCTTTTCTCGAACTCTATGGCTTGCACAATTGATCATTCAAATGACAGGTATTTCAAAGAAATGAATTGTGCCGACCCGAGTCTCTTTGCTCATCAGCCGAGCCGACTCGAGCCGGCTCGTGATATGCACTATTGAGGAGAACTTTGAGGCTGAGGCTACGGTGGGCATGGATGAGAATGAGGACGAGGAGGACGATGATGAGTAGATTGTTGATTCTTTCGGCAATAGAATTGATGGAAGGACAGAGGTGGTGATTGGGAGATTGTAATTTAGCTTTTTTCCATGCTCATTCCTTTGCTGACTGGGGGAAGAAGTGATGGGAAAGAGGCATTATTGAAATTCCTCTTGTTTGTAATTTTAATGGTTAAGCTTATAAACAGTGTCCCGCACCTTAGCGGTAAGTTAGACGCCAAACAATTAAAAAGATTCATAGCATTTGCCACATCAAAGAATCCCCCATAGCAAAGAGAGGAAAAAAACACAACCCCAATCACGTCTATCACTTTCCATCCCGAACACAGCTCTCGTCGTTGCTGCCTATCATAATTTAAGCAGCAGTCATATCAGATCACGGCCCCGGAGATCAGCCCCTACAATGCCATAAAAATACATTACGCTGCCGCATTTATCATAACCATATACTCCCCCCCCTCCTCGGTAACCTCCTGCAACTCGCCCCCTTCCTCTAGTGTTCATCAAATCTCCTACATTGATATGCCCTCCTGGTCCTTCCGTACGAACGGCTATCCCATACCCCTAAGAAAAGGTCTTTGCGATTCTGACTGCCACATCCGTCGATAGGTTGAGGTTCGACTCCAGGAGGGCTTACTTGATCCACTTGGGCAATTAACTTCGCTTCCTTTCTTTCCCAACCGGCGGTCAGCAAGTAGCCTTATCCCGTAATCATCCCTCTTATGGAGGACACGGCCCAGGAATTGTGCTGTGTGGCTTCTGGTGTTGAAAGAGAGGAAGTAGTTTTCTTGGATCCGGTAGTTCTCGTGGAGGAATTTGAGGTGTACTTTTAGGATCCGGGATTGGGCGAAACGGGAAGAGGCTCTTGTGTACTGTAAATAATTGTTAATGGTGAGCGCCAGTCAACCGGAAGGCCTACCTACGCAGAACACGGTTCAACCGTAATGGTGGTCGAAATCAGTTCCTTCCGAGACTTTGCCACACGCGACACAGAGCATGACCGCACCTCTTCTGTTCCGGCAGGCGGTTGGTTAGTTTTCTAGTGCTAGACTAGTTTCTTGACTATCGCGGGTTTATTCCCGGATTAACTTCTATTTCTAGGCTTCGTCCAGAATTCCCTGCCAGACGTCAGTCCAAGCCCTTGTTATACCGGAATCAAGATAACCTACCATCCCTTGCCACATACTCATAATGCTCTCTGTTTGCAGATAACTAGGAAAGAACGCAACCATCCCATCAGGCAAAATCTTAGAGAATTCGACTAAAAGACTCCCGTAATTTCGGACGCCACTTGCAGCATTTCTGATCTGGAAGCATGTACTTGAGTACTAACCGCTACTTGGTTACAACTCCTTGTGACGATCCTTGGCAAGAAACTTCTTGGTGTAAGTGTCATGGAATACGGCTCTTGGATGACAGTGTTGAACCGTAACATATTGGGACAAATCCCTAGCGAAGAGATGGCTCCCGAAGTGATGACAATTGAAGAGGACCTCTCAAAAACTACCTCGATAGATATAGAAGCATCTAAACAGGTCAAGTGGAGAATTGGATTCGGCACGTAGCTGTCTCAGACTCAAAAGGCTCAAGAATCAGCAAAAGCCCTTTCCGGTATGCCGAAACTAGGGTTGCAAACATTCCCACCTCTTGTAGCAACTTGTAGTCCTCAATGTTGGCTAACTCTAAGGTTTGAATAGGCGAGGTCAAATATTCAGCATAGAACCCATAATCTTATCAGACCAACATATCTTCTCCGGAAAGCTGTTAGAAACCTCAACGACTTCTTCTCCACAAAAGCCAAGTCCCTCAAGTGCTGAAAAAATGAAGAGGGTGTTTCTGAAATGACACGTAACATCTCCATTCTTATCCTTACACAGTCAACCCTCATGTGTTCGTCCAGACGGAAGGTGCAAATATCTTGCGATACTCAACAGACCGTTTCAGAAATGCCAGGATGTGCTCAGCTCTTCTCATATTCCCAGGTATGATAGCGCCTCCTTCAACAAATCCTTAGGTAATACTTCTAAAAGTCAACCTCTAACCTTACTAGCATAAATGCTGTGATCTTACCTGGATTGGGCATGAAAGAATCTTCTGCAGCACTCCAGTTCCCGGGTCCCCGGATGTGTCGGATGTTGTAAGGCAAGAGTCTTCGGTCCCCCCATCAATGTCCCGCAAGCCTTCAACAAAGTTTCTTATTATTCTTTTGTAGCTTCTCCGCATCCGTCGCCTTCACTTCCCTGATCCTCTTTTTCAAGATTCTGTGCACTCTAGCTGCCCGACGGAGCGGGTTATCCGTCAAGCCGATCCGTACGCTTTCTATTGCAATCCTGGACAAATAATTAATTCAAGTCACCCCCGCAGCTCAAGACGCGAAAACCAACCAATATTATGCGCATTGCCAAAGACAACTATACAGTCTTTGGAAAGCTCTCTGGAAACCCTCTCGGCAATCTTGGGATCCAACAGGTAAAGGTCTGAGTAGATTGTGACATTGTAAAATGGCAGCTAAGACAGCCGGTTAGCACAGAGCTCGGCCAGTCCGGCTCGACAGACAAACCATTTCCCCCAGCGGTAAAGTGAGGACACTGTGTATGCTTCTCCCCATACTTTAACATCCCATCTAGCGTATAAACACCAGGCGTAATACTAGAGAATTCGGCTAAAAGACTCCCGTAATTTCGCACGAGACTTGGACCATTTCTGAACTCGAAGCGTGTACTAACTGCTACTTGGCCACTGCCCCTTTTGGAATAAGACAATATTTTCCCTTAGTTGTATGTTGTGTCGGTCTTGCTAAACCCCCCTACCTCCCGCAGGTTGTTGTGACCTCTTGGTAAACCAGACAATAAATCTGTTGGAAAGTTGACTAGACGATAAATTGCATAAAAGCCTTGACAAGGATAAGATAAAGAACTAGAGCGCCTGAACGAATCGAGAAGTAAAGGAAAAGTTGTTGATTAGCTAATTATTTCCGGTGTGGTTGTTCGTTAGTAGGCTAGAATACATGAGAGGCCTCTTATAAGGTAAAGTGCGTGCCCCAAGCTATCAACCAAAAAGAGTTTTTCTGTTGGTCCCAATCGGGATGCATGACCGCTCCGACTACCCTACCCACGTCCCAGGGCACACCGACTAATGACGACACGCGCTGCATGCAAACTCGTCCCCTACTCCTGGCACTAACCGATAACAGATTAAGGACGGTTGAGTGAGTGTGAATGTTTTTGTATTATATCATACAAACCCAAAATAAAACAAGAAAAATATTTTGGTATGGAAGTTATCATAGTTAGGGCAGGCGCTTTAGTGTACGCGGGGGGTTCATTAAAAACCGGAAAGGGGGGTATCCCTTTTCGAGTAGCTTGGCAACCAGAACTCGAGAAAACTTGGAAAGTAGGAACAGGAAACGGTTTTCATAAACCCGTAGAGTGATTGCTTTCATAAACCCGTGGGATAAAAAAGGAGGGATGAAACCTATGATGGTGTGTAGTGTAGAGCAAGAGGCTTGTATGTGGCAAGAACCTCAATGATGTTTCTTTCTCAAGGTATCTGGTGTTTTAAGATGTCCAGAACCCCGCCACTCTTCCAGACATTGTGATCGCCCGATTGCCATCACCCCTGCTTCACCACGGGTAGTTTCCGATTTTTAATATACCCCCCGAGTACTTGGCGATTCATAAACTATTCGGATGGTTTTTTCCTTGGCGCCAAGCGATTTTTAGGCGCCATGAGTGATCGGTCATGAGGACGGAAAAACCGCAAATTGTGCAACTATCTAAGTAAATAAACATGCAAAAACCAAATTATAAAGAAGAAGGAAAGCAAGAAGGAAAGCCACATAAAATCTATAGAAGCCGGAGAGGAGAAAAATATGTCGAGAAAAAAACACCCCCCAAGAAGATCCCGCAATTGATGAAAGTGTATGTAAATAGAAAAGACTAAGTAGGAAAAAATACTAGGCTTCTTATCTATTGCGACCAGCGTGCTGAATACATTGTTCCATGATCTTTGGGAGCTTGGAAATCTCCCGATTGATTTCATAAACCGTGTTCTTTGCCCACACCTCCGTCAGTACTTCAGCCATAACTGTAAGTGTTCGAATTTGCTCGAATCCCTGATGACGTAATATCCGATTCTGCATCAGCCACTACATTCTTTCGATTGGCGTGAAGTCAGGCAAATTTGGTGGCCAGTCAACCTTGCGTATCTCCACAGTTTCCATTTCTTGATTGTAAGGCCGGCATCATGAGCTGGCATATTATCTTCCATAAGAAGAACCCTAGGATTGACTAGCAACTGCTCACAAAATGTCGGCCACAGGATGGGAACACATAGCTAGTGGACGTACCGCCAGGCATCGAGTCCTCTCCCTTATCCGTCTTTAATTTTTTTAATTTTATATTTTTTCCACTTCCACGATTACATTGTTTTTACTGTTTTCCCTGCTGCCTTGGCTTCTGCCCAAGCTTGTCGTGCTCGCCTCAGCTCTCACTCCCGCAAAAAGTTCCAATCTTCTGAATTCCGCTATTCCGTATGTAGCCTTTCCTCCTCTTCTACTGAATTCTCATTCAGTCTGGCAATCTTGTGAGTTGCATGCTCCCTCGCCTGCAGAGTCTCTGCTACCCAAACACAAAAGGCCCCTTCAATCCCCCCATCACCATTCCCCAGCACATAACTGCTTCTCCTTGTTTTTGTTTGGTCCCCGAACAGTCATCGTGCCATTTCTCCCGTGTTTCCCTCAAGTCATGATTCAGCCCAAATACAGCAACAATCTCTATAGACATTTCATCAGTAAATGCATAGTTGGCCCAATCCTTTTCTGGCTCCAGGCTTATCCTATCTATACAATAGAGCTATCAGGTAGGGTAATAATTAGAGTGCATTACAGGGCAGGACAGGGAGGGTTTTCAGTCACAAGGCCCCACCCTTACAATGAGCTGGGTAGATTATTTTGAGGGTGATCCTCGCCGCACCGCCGTCCGGGGCGAGTCCCAGCTCATTCACTGTACGGGGCTCATTTCTCCCCACCAGTTTTAACAGGAACCCATCTGCATCAGCAAAAAAAAAAGGTTACACCCGGACGCACCCCCTGATCCCTGTGCGTCAGGCGGTCCAGGCGCATATAACGTAAACTAGCGTTCTGGGTGTGCGGTCTTTTATTCGGTGCTGGTGGACAGGGGTCTATGCCACCTGGACGTACCAGACGCAACCAAGGACGCAGAAGGTACCCGACGCAGAAAGATTCTCCGGACGGAGAAAGGTTCTCCGGACGCAAAAAGGTTCTCCGGACGCAACCCTACAGGATAGTGGAATAGTAGAAGTACTCAGGTGTAACTGGCTATTATCGGATACCTCCTTAGTCAACAACTCTACCTTCAAGGACTTTGAATAAGTTAGTGAAACCTGTGGAGAATATCCAAATTGTCCGGAAAGATCCATTCAGTATTACTCAGGTTTACTTATTTGAGTTATTTAGATACTAAAATAGGAATATATTTATTAAGGCTAGTCTAGAAAACAGTGGCACTCGGTAGCTAACAATTTGAAAGTACTTGCCCGGAGAACAAAAGTACAAAGGTATGTGTAACCCTTAAACCAGTGGTCGGACAGTGTCCGGACAGAGTGTGTTGGATACCCCTCGCCGAGGGGAATCGAATGGTATAGGTCTCTGAGTGGCCACATGCCTGTAGGACACAGTAGCCGACAATTTGAAAGTATGTGCCCAGGGAACTCAAGTACAAAGGTTTGCATAACATTTCAACCAGCGGTCGGGCAGCGTCGGGAGAGGGTGCGTTGGAATCTGCCGGTCAAGGGGAATCGAATGGTATAGGTTTCAAAGCGTCCACATGGCTATAGAGGTCAGCAGGATGGAAAAGGGAGATACCTCAGGGGGCAGATGCCCGCCAGAGTCGGGAAGGGTCTTATTGGAGTCCGTTCGCCGAGGGGAATCGAATGGTATAAGCCTCGAAGCGTCCGCATGCCTGTAGCACCCCGTAGCCAACAATTTGAAAGTACTTGCCCGGGGAACTCAAGTACAAAGGTTTGGATAACATTTCAACCAGCAGTCGGACAGCGTCAGGACAGGGTGCGTTGGAATCCGCCGGTCGAGGGGAATCGAATGGTATAGGGTTTGAAGCGTCCCCATGGCTATAGAGGTCAGCAGGATGAAAAGGGCAGATATCTCAGGTGGCAGATGTCCGCCAGAGTCGGGAAGGGCCTCATTGGGGTCCGCTCGCCGAGGGGAATCAAATGGTATAAGTCTCTAAGTGTCCGCATTCCTATAGCACCCAGTAGCCGCCAATTTGAAAGTACTTGCCCAGGGAACTCAGGTACAAAAGTTTGGATAACATTTCAACCAGCCGTCGGACAGCATCGGGACAGGGTACATTGGAATCCGCCGGTCGAGGGGAGTCGAATGGTATAGGGTTCGAAGCGTCCACATGGCTATAGAGGTCAGCAGGAAGGAAAAGGCAGATACCTCACCTGGCACTGGCCGATGTCCGCCAGAGTCTGGCAGGACCTGATTGCAATCCGCTATAGTCTGGCAGGGCCTCATTGCAATCTGCCAGAATCGGGAAGGGCCTGAATGGAATCCGCTCGCTTAGGAGTCATGAATAGTGTCAACCTGGATGGAAGAGCATGCCCCTCTCCGAAGGTTGATAATATTCAATAGTTCAACTGATTCGGTCAAGAAGCCTGATACCAGGTGGAAAGAACTTAGAAACCTTTTGCGAGAGTTGTTAGCAGTGATCAAATAAGGGGTATGTTTTGGGTCGTTACCGGGACAATGGATGGTTTGTCATCCTATATTTAGATCCTCTTTCGCCTGAACAGCCTGTACCTGGTGATAAAGTAGTCTGTTGTAAGTAGAGGCCATTAGGGGCAGGGAGAGTTCCCCAATGCAGAGCCCTATAGGTCACTTATCTTGGATTTCTTGGGGGGATTAGTGTGTGAAATGGACCATCCAGGTGCACTGGGCGGACACGATGCGGGTTGTATTGCACCCAACGGACTAGGATGCAACCATTGTGCTGGGGCTATCTGAGGGCAGACTGGGCGGACAGGATGCTCCAGACGGATTTCCTGCGTCCGGACGCAATGCCTATCCGTCTGGAGCAAACGCCTTTTTTGCTGATGTGGGGAACGGCGGGGGCCAGGGGCAGGGGCAGGGAACCCTAAAAAGCATGGCCCGACCCATGACGTTTAGCAGGGCGGGGCGGGGAATTGGGCCCGGGGCCTGTGTTTTTCAGGGCCCTGGAGGCCCCGTAACGAACACTACAGATGACCCAGTTTCTTAACATAGCGAACGAGTGACAACGTCATGTCAATATCTGTACACCAGGGGTATGTGACATGGTAAACCACTGGTAATAGGATCTTGAGAAGTCACATTTTCCAACAGGGATTAAAGAGCGCTGCACAAGCGAGCCATAGTGATCCTGTACTGGTAGAAAGCGGAGGTTCACGACATGGGGCACATCGTAAAGTGGTGACATGAATAATTGTGAATAGCTTCCAGCATTAGTTATATCTTACATGGTGGTACCAATAACAACAGAACAGAATTCTGTAATTTTGCGTAGTGAGAAAGATGAGATTCAGGAAGGGAAATAGGTGGTCGACCGAGATGTAGCTAGAACATCACTGTTGCTGAAGTACAAACCTTGAGGTTATCTATAGTGCTAGTATTCCATATGGTGTGAAATATTAGTAAAGAAGCTAGCTAACTCCAGCTTTAAGGAGTTTGGTCCAATCTCTAAGAAATATGCAATATCTGACTATTACTATTTATATTAGGCTCGAGCACAAAGATAGAATATGAAGAATTTCAGAAGTATTATAAACAGTGTAATCATAAGAGCAGAGGTGAAGAAAAATTGCAAATTAGGCGAACGTAGTATACATGGCAATAAGGAGAGAATCTTCAGGAAGCATTAGGTGAGGAGAGACAGGCTTGGCTATTGAGTTATATAAATAAAGCAGTACAAGAATTCTAACAGTTATTAACGCCATCTCGACAACTACCACAGTCAATCCACAATACTTTCACTTCCACAATTGTTTTCTTCTAAATGATTTCTATAGCAGGAGTCAATACACCATCCGTAATTCCTTCTGTTATAGCCAGGGTAAGGAGATATCGGCATGGACACAATTCAGCTGATACAGCCGGAACATTGGCTAATGGGAATGAGCATCCCCACTTAGGTCATATTGCCAAACAGTTGGAGCAGCTTAACCATACAATTTGCCATGACTTCGAATTCTTCCCCTACCAGATTTTTAGCATAAATGGCACACTTGATCAGCTAACTACAACTATCATGAACAACTCAGAAGGAATCAGGCAAACTCCTGATGATATCAAGGCAAACTCTCATCTCATTAGGCAACACTCTGAAGATATCAAGACAAATTCAGAAGCCATTCAGCTAATCTGCACAGATATCAAGAGACACTCCATGGAGATCAAGAAAACCTCAGATGCTATCAAGGCAGGCCCCAATGGCATCGGGAACAAGATCGATGATATCATGAATATCTCCCCAGAGATCATGAAAAAGTCCAGCCCAATCTTGAAATACTCCCTAAACATTAAGCAACACTGTCATAATATCCAGAAAATCTCTCATAGTCTGCAGAAACTCTCCGCAGGTATCAAGAAACACTTGGCCAATATCCAGACAAACTCTACCACTATCCAGGGAAACTTCAATGATATCCAGAGCGCTTCTGATAAGATTAAGCAGACCTCTGATACTATCCAGTCAGGGGCAACCAATATTGCTATAATCCTGAGGCTGATTACCCATAAGTGTGATTCTCTTTGAGATTTTCAAGTTTATATACAAGTTATTAGTACTAATGTAAGATGTATTCAATAGTAAAATAAATACTACCGCCTATCGATTTAACTCTGATGTATGCATCCCGACTGGCTATGTGAGATACCTTAAGAGGATTCCACAGGTGTCAGGGGTGCCCTGGAGTGCAACAACTGTGCGAACCTGTTGCATACTCATGTTCTGAATAAGTTCTGGATTTAAAATCCTGTTTTTTACTGATCTTGAAGTAGTCCAAAGCTATTATTCAGCTATGCTTTCAAAACACTCTTTTTCTGATATCTATTCTGGTCATGCTGTTCTTGAAAATAGATTCCCCTGCATAGAAATAACCCCAAGGCCAACTTTGGCTCACTTGAAGTATCCAAACGTAGGAGAGCTATAGCTTTCTTCAATATGTAACGATAGACTTCCTGAACCATCTCCTGCTTGAAATACTTCTAGATTAGAGTCCAGTGAGCCTTCTTGCAGCCCCTCATCTCTCCAGGTTGTTAAATCATAGTAAGATCCCAGTATCATTCAATAATCTGAGCACCCTAGTCTAACACAGCAACCCAAACTACAAGCATTCCCTCTCAGACCTCCCCTTCAAATTTCCAACCCCAGTGGGAGACACAGCAGCTTTCCCCAAGCCTTTGAGAGCACCCTGAGTCGATTGCTTATTGAGTATGCTGCTTCTCACCCCATCCCTCCCTTCCTATCACAAGCCTAGATTCGACCCCGCCAACGTTTCAACCCTCCGGCACCTCAACCACCACCTCCCACCACCTCCCCCTTTGTATAAATATCTCCTGAAAAAAAAAAGCCCCTTACCTTCACACTCCTGCCCTCCCAGACGCAACACCTCTCATCCTCTCAAGAAATACTAATGCCCCACATCAACAACACTTTCTCAGCTCCCACTCACGAGACTAGCACAATCCTCGGCTCCCTGAAGACACTCTCCCGCCAGCACGCAATCTACACTTCCATAGTCCGGGTGTCCACAGTGATCAAGCGCGCTCATACTGCCCCCGTGGACGCATGCTCGTGGGCTGGACTGCGAGAGTAAGGACTTAGTCGCATTGATTAGCATGTATGAACAGATGGCGGGTATTTCCAGAGGATCAGGATGGAGTATATTGCGCTGCCGGGGGGATTGGTGGGTTTACGAGCGGGATTTGTCGGAGGTCCCGCAGAAGAGGCCGGAGATGCAGTGTAAAGTAATTGGACTTGAGCAATGAGAGAAAGAGAGAGACTGATCCTATCTTGCTTGCTCTCCTATAGACGCGCCTGAGACTGCCGTACTTTATAGCAATCCGCAGTGTCAACATACATCAATATCACTCGAGTTACTTCCTCGTACCTCATGTCCCAAGTAGCCTGGCCACTGGCCGAACATATCTGTACCGCACATCACATTGAAGTAATACTTTCGACAGGATTGAAGGGCGCTGCACGAGTGAGCGGCAGTGATCCTGAGATACTGGAAGCTGAGGTTGGCGCCATGAGGGCGATGGAGTGTTGGGTTGAGGGGTTGAGGGAACAAGGAATGTACCGATGAGCTCGTGGAGCTCTTGTCTCGGCGGGATTGGAAAAAGGGGTACAGTAGGTCCCAACAAATACAGGGTTTAATGAAAATTGGCTGGAGTTGTGGTGCTGTTCAAAACCACCATTGAGAACCTGTCATTTAGTTATTTTATTTGATCCGATCGCGAACTAAAAGGCATTCTAAAAATATTTATTGAAAGAGCATTGAAATGCTATCAAGACAAACCCCCGGACCCCCAGTCAAATATCCCTAGGCAGGTATATAGCCACCCCCTCTGATATAGATTTCGGCTACGTCACGGAGCTCTTCCAGGTCGAGTGGAATTTCGGTCGCTCCGTTCACGGTAGGGGGGCAATTTCCGGAGTAGAATTCATGTAGCGAGATCCTAGGGTTTTGTGCGGGAAGCTGCGGGATTGGAAAGATGTTCTACATTTAGGATTTGCGGATTAGCAATGAAAAGTGCAGACTTGGAATGGGGTAAGTAGAGAAACTTGCATAATAGGTGGGGACAATGGTGAATCCGAGCGCATCGGGGCAAGCACGCGAGACAGACAAGAGGAGCTGCATACGGTCACTTTGATCAATGTTATGAAACTTGGCCTGCAGAACGACCACAACCGCATTTTGAGAACCTTCTAGCCAAAGCCTTGCGTCATCCAAATGTCGTGTAGGGGACTCTTGCCAGCCAGACTCCATAACAACTGAGGGGAATGGGGCACTTTTTCTCATATCAGGACCGGTACGGGGTATAAAAGCCATATCTGGCTGCTTGAATGAGCCTTTATGTTGGTTGATGAAATTATCATATCCTGGGAAACTAGATTAGCTAGAATTGATCGGAGAGGAGAAGCCAATTACCAACCTACCGGGAGCACCCATGACATCCATTGTACGATTCCAGACACTAGGCAAGAGCCCATGCATACAAGCACTCCCGATTACCTTCAACATCCAGGCTCCAACACACTGGTGCATCATTGTAGGCATGAAAACCTTCAATCTATTCTCAGTGGAAAACCAATGGATGCTATGCATGTTAGTCAGTTAAAAAATAAGAAAAAACAGGTGAAAGCATTAGCTTACCGGAAGGAATATGTCTAGTTGAGTCATGCGATCGCGAATGCGTTCGCCGATGTACTCAAAGCCTTTTTGATCAAGGTCATCACGGACAATGAGGTTGGGATGACGGGATTTGATTGCCTGCAAAACCTCTTGAAAAACACCTTCAGCCATCATGACTGAGCAATCAAGCACTTGTATTTGATCCATGTGAGGGAAAGTGCACAGGGTGGTTTGTGGGTGGTGAAGCGACGTTTGCAGGTATTGGTTAGTTGGTGGGTATGTGGTGGGGTTGACGTTTTGTTGGTGGAATAGAAGCTCATTAATACCAAACCCCATAAGCTCTGGCCACAGCGTTGCCTTGGGTACTGCCGGTCACGTGGATGAGCGAGTACTCGTAGCTTTCTGACGTTTGCGAACACAACTGCTATTGCATATGGGCGAAAATTGCCCGGAGCCTCAAGATTTTGGCGGTATGCAATAGCAGTCGTGTCTGCAAACGTCAGCAAATTACGAGTACGGTAGTGTAGTTATTTGTTGAGGTCAAGCGGCACAAGCCGAGTGCTGTACAAATATTCATCCCTGATGTGGATACCTGGTATAGCTCTATTGGCCAATAAGGGTTGATCATCTTCAAGAGTCTACCGGAAAGAATCCCTGCAAACCATCCGGTACTTCTCCTTGGTGCTACAAACTGTGAGTATGAAGGTCTAGACCCCACGCCGTTGCCAAATAGCTCTTCGGATCATCCAAGAGGGATAGATTTAGGATTCCGATGCCTAATGAGGTTTGTGTAGCCTCTCTAACTTGGTGGTTTTCTTACTCTAACCTTACTGTACACGTAGGAGGCACGGCGGAAATGGTTTGATAGATCGCTTTCCTTTATTCAAAAGGCTCCTAACGAGTTCCCCCCCGGTCCGTTCAATGGTAAAACAAGAACGCCAGGGGGTGGGCACTCTATTAATTTGTGATTTTTTTCTTGTTTTTCCTTTTCGTTGGGCCCTTCACTTTCCCCGGGTGGCACTCTATTCGGTTTGACGTGAGCCCGTGATAAAAAGAGCCTCATTTCCCGATCTCTTATCCGCCAAAGGTATGATACTATACATCATTCGGTCTCGCTAGAACAATTATGTAAATATTCACATGAAGTCCTGAAGCACCAAGCAAATACAAGACCCAGCGCCAGTGTATACATACAAACAGAAATCACTCTTCCCCAATGCTTATCATTACCCACCAGCCGCCCCCCTGCCAACGCCCCCATTTTTAAACATGGATGAAAACAGAAGGGAGGTAAACTCGAGAAGCCGTATAACACTACAATCCAGAGGAAGATATACTTCTTTTTTTTTTGCGGTAAGGAAACACATTTTTTTATCGATTTATTTACTATTTTCCGCCAGCGGCAGGAGTGGCGCTCATGGCAGTAGTATTTGTAGCAGCGGCGGCTGGAGTGGGGGTAGTGGCTCCGAAGTTGGCGCTCGCCAACCTGTTGGATAGATCGATCTGGGTTCCGTTAGTGTTTGCCAAGTATGCCCCGAGGAGGACGTCCTGGATATGAGTATTGAACATTCTCCCGACGTCGGCGGGTGAGACTTTAGGTGCTAAACTGAGCGCGTTCATCAAGCACACCCCCAAACGCCTTCTCAAGTGCATGGATGAACACTGAAAGCGGACGATATATAAGTCCTAATAGCGATGTCCTGACCGGGGACGGTAGACACGGTAAGATGAACGGCGGGGTGGGGGAAGATGCCATCACCATTGGAGGAATAAAAGTTCTGGATAAGAGCGCTGAAAGGATTGGGCTCTGGTGAGGTCGCATACCTGAGTATATTAATTAGCTATATCGAAAGGCACCTAACACCTAGGAGCATCTATCCTGCTCAAACATACCATCCAATGAGGACCTCCTTGGGATTCGCCCTCAGATGGACCCCTAACACAGTCTTGTGGTAGTCCATATCTACCTCAAACTTGACCACATCATCAATCAGTGTAATTTCCATAAAATGGCGATTTCTGGAGACCTACCTGTTCTTGACTCTCGTTATGCCCGATCGCAAAACAATTCCTAACCTGAACTTCAGCCCCATCCTCATCCCTTTCACCCAAAAGTGTTCCAATAACCCTCCCGATCGATATTCCTCCTTAACCAATGGTCCAAGACAGAGAAAGGGGCCTGAGCATTAACAACAACACTCAAAGGCGAGGTAGTGGCCTGGGCCGGTGAAACACTGACGACAGGAAGCGGTCAAGCAAAATTGATGTATGAATCTTTGTTGGCCATGCTGGGTAACGCCGCTTAGTGGGTAGCGATTATGGAGGGGGGGTGGCTGCGGGGTAGGTTGGCTGGCTTAGACGAAATTTACTGATGGTGGGGCAATTTTCAGAGCCTCAACTCTTTTTTTCTTCCCCGTCTATCGTGGGGAAGCTGGATTGGCTTGGCAGGGCAAGCCCTTCTCCCCCCGTTACCCACTCTTACGACCCTTACGGGAACTTGACTTTTGATATTAGAGACCTACAGAACCTGCTCCTTGTTCAATTCCTGCAAGGTTACTGACAAACAATCCTGTAACAAAATCAACAGAATTTTTACATGCCGCCCTGACCTAGAAAGCACGGCAGAAGCGGAGGGGGGTTTCAAAAAAGAGGAGGAAGCCGAGGAGGCACAGGCGGTAGATGTGGTCGAGGTGGTCGAGGTGGTCGTGGAGGGAGAGATCAAGGAAGCACCACGATTAGAAATGAAAATCGACCAAAGAGGTACGTTTTTCCTATCAACCGGCTCTAATATATAATCGCCCGACCCCTCTCTACCATTGGGAACCGCCCTAACAATTGCGCAATAGAATTCCGGAAGCTGAAGATCCCGATTCCAATCCCGAAACTTCAGATAATCCTAAACTGCGCGGTTGCAAAGACTCCGGGAAAGCCTTAGGTAGCGACGACTCCGAATCGCAATCAGAAGATGACATAGTAGCACCAAAGCCCCACAACCTCCAACTCCAACCTCGGGTAACGAGAAATGAGTCTAACGAACGTAATGCTAAATGCCGAAAACTTGATCACACACAAACTGAAGAGGATGGGATCATCTTGGAAGACGGTGAAGATTTAGCAAATGAGCCTGAGGAAGAGGAAGAGACTAGATAGGTAAGCTCAGATAACGAAGATCCATCCGACCCATTTGAATCACATTTTGCGAGTCCCTCACCTTCTAGATTGGCTTCCATCTCCTCCGCTTCAAAAGGCGAATGGAAGGATACTAAGCTGCCTAAATCTAGACTACGTGGGAATACCTACTTATCCATTCCCGGAGGCTCAGAGCAAACCACAGGTGGAAGGATTGAAGGCCTAAAAGACCTGAATTTGAATAAGAATATGGTCGCTGATGAGCTGACTCCGCTACAGAATAGTGTTGGGCGCGATCATGCTCGAGCAGAAAATGTAGCCCGTGCTCGAGCATAAATCGTGCTCGAGCACACCAAAAGTTTATGATCGAGCATGATCGTGCCCATCACTACTACAGAAGTCCTTAGGGGAGCTTGTCTTCCATTATGTGGATGTATTATATGGTGAAGAGTTACGGAGGATGTATTCCTTGCATGCGCCAAATGATGTCCTAAGGTATGTTCCCACCCAAGTACTAGATCATCTTCATACCAATCAAAACTCAGGACCCGCGGCCGACTCCTAAAGAACAATGCTCGCCTATCAAAGGCTACGGACGAGGAAATAGAGCTCAGAGATCAAGGCTTCACAAGGCCCAAAATCCTTTTCATACTACCAATACGAAACGCCTGCGTGGAAGTAATAAATGCACTAGTCGATATACTACAACCAGAGTAACAAGTTCATCCTCCCTCGAATACCTAACACGTTGCCAACTATTCTAGGAAAACAAAAACGCTTTCAAGATACATACCCCCGGATGCCGAGCGGATCAGCCCCAACAAGCCCGAGGACCTCCGTGCTCTCTTTAGCGGAAACCACGACGACCTGTTCAGGTTAGCTTAAAATTAACTCGGAAAACTCTCAAGTACTTTAGTCAATTCTACAACTCCGATATGATCCTCGCTTCACCGCTTAGATTGCGTATGACTATCGGTGATGAGTCCGACAAAAAAGCGCGACTACGATTTCCTCTCCAGTATAGAATTGGTGGTGGTGGATCAAGCCGACGCATTGCTTCTACAAAATTGGGATCACCTAAAGCCTATCTTCAAACACCTTAATTTGATACCCAAGAACCCGCATGGTTGTGACTTTGGGCGCGTGCGAAACTGGGATTTAGACTCTAATGCAAAATACTTTAGATAGACGTTCGTGCTCGGCGGGTTCGTGAAACCGGAGATCATGAAGTTGTTTAATCAGAGTATGTTAAATGCGGCCAGGAAAGTGAAGACTCATGCAGAGTATGTAGGCCCATGATCGATTTTGCGGTTCAAGTTCGACAAGCAATGCCCCCTCCCGCTCCTGGCCCAACAGTTCCTCTTACTGACTATCATATTACAGACATTCACGAGAATAGATCCCCCAACCTCGGCCGCAGACCCATACCCCCGCTTCGACTATTTCACAAAAGCAGTCCTCCCCTCACTCCCCCGAAACACCTCCACAAGTATATTAATCTTCCTAGGGAGTTATTTTAACTTCCTCCGAATGCGGAGCCACCTCCACAACACCCCTATTTCCGTCGGTGCCATCTCGGAAGAAACGCCCGTCCCCTTCGTCGCCCGCGCACGGTCACATTCCTCCACAGGCCGCCACTCGGTTCTCCTCACTGCGGGCGAGCGCACCACTCCCGCCGCTACAACATCTGAGGAGTCACAAGCGTATTCTACGCGCTGCCGGATAACTCTCTTTTCTACCGGGAGATCGCGGGTGGCTTTATTAGGCGGAGCATTGGCGAGGGAAGGGTTACGGAGAAGACGAAGGTGCGTGTGATATTCTCCAAGTGGGATGCTATAAGCTGGAGAGGGTCTTTGGTAGCAAGAGGGTCAGGGTTATGTGTACGGATAAAGGTTATACGTTTGAGTTTCTTTGATGGGCCACAGTGATTGTGTGATGGATATTTAAAAGGTGTATATAATACTGTCACTTGATAATAGAGTACAGTTGGTCAGGAGGTCCTACAATTTTGGACTCTTGGCGGAGTGTTGAATAATCTATACAAGTAGAACCAGATTCACGAGCCTTAGGATCCCTTTCCCATCTCGCAACCCTCAACCGTAATTATTCGGAACTATCATAGCACACGGGTAATTCCAGCCGTGCCCTCCTCCTCCGTTAAATCAAAACGCCAAAAAAAACCCCACGAATGCCTAGAACCACCATCCCCCCTCCCAATTTATCCTATTCACCCACCTCCATTCACTCAGCAAAACAAGAATCAATCCACTCACAGCCCTAATCACACAGCAAATACTAACATAGGGCGACAGTCGCTCCCCGATACGCAGGAACTTCTAGAACATACGGAAGAAGCTGTAGTAGGCAAACAAGGTCAGATGGATGAGCCGGAGGGGGAGAAGAGAAAAGGAAGGGAGAAGAGAGACAGACACATTCTTATCCTTCCTCGAATCAACCATTCCAGGGACTGTCTGGCGGACATGTACAGATTAATAGGAGGATTACTAGGAATAGGGCATCGAAGTGGAAGAGGGTGGACTGCATTTTTCATTTAGTTTTCTTTTTGCCCAAGATAGCAGCTTCGGCAATTACTTTGTGTACCTTAAGCACTCGATTGCACTCTTCTTCCTCCTACTCTCTATCCTCTTCACTATCTTCTTTGCCCTCGTCCACACTCTTCTCATGATTGACTTGTGGTTCAACCTTCTCAACCACAATTTCTCTAATACCCGCACAGATTCTAATCATCACGTGGCCGTAAGATTGAACGTGGAATTGAGCGATCCTCCGAGCGGCAGCGGCAGTCTGGGTTTCGAGTATTGTCTGGAAGCTGTTGTCTGCGCCGCTTACAACGCCAATTGGATTGTGAGAGGTGAGGGCTGCGGTTACTGCTGGGTGGGTAGATTGCTCGATGTCTTTGTTGTTGAATTCACCAATTAGCGATGCTTGGATCGCTGTACCGCCAGCCGAGAGTTCCGACAGATTGAGTGCCGTCGTGAGTGTTGCCGGGGTGTTTACGGGTACCGAATCTAGGAATAGGGCAGCAATGCAAGCGGTGATTTAGGGGGTGTATGAGGGGCTGCCTGAGAGGATTACCTAGATCGTGGTTAGAATTAGATTGCGGGTTATATATAGAATGACAAGACAAACCTCCCCAATGACCAATTGATATTCTCCACGAGCGACACAATTTGGTCCAACACCTTTGCGGTACTACAAGGCCAACTTTATGAGAAGCGTCTAGCCCTTTAATCTGCCTGCCTGAATAGCAGGCAGAGTTAAAGGGCCAACTCATTGCTCATTATGGACTATTTTTGACTCTAAAGTTTGTCAGTTGATTATTCATTTAGGACAAATGCTTCTTCCATATAATTGTACAGAATTATTGCTATCACACATGCCTTAAACTCCATCCCAACTGGCTAAAACAAGTTTAAACAAGTCATCCCCAGCCCCACCTATGCCCACTCATAATCCCCCGCCATCTGCAAAATCAAATGCAATGGAGTCACAAAAGCAATATTGTCCTGCAGGACCTTTCCAATCAGCAACCCTGATGCTCTATTTTTCCCCCCTTGATTGGTTAACACACAGCCTCCAGAGTCCCCACTATTCCCAAAGGTTTCCCCAGGAGGTCCAATGATGGCGATTTCATGGGTCGCCACTCCATTATCCCAATGTTGTAGCATAACAGAATTAACGTCCCCACGAGTTGCCCCAGTTGTACGCCCGGCCTTTTCTACTTTTGCCCCCGGATACAGGTGCCCAATCTCGGAAATTCGTTCACCTTCATACACATTTTTACCATATCTCCATTATTGTCAACTAATTACTTATTTTCAAACCAAGAGTAAGAAAAAGTAAAGGGAATTTACCTATGCACAGCACAACTAAATATTGAGTAATCGATCCTGGTTAGCCAGGAGGCCCTCGCTGAAAAAATCGGATAACCGCTTCTTCCAAGCTCTTGGTCGTAGTGGTGTAAAAGATTACTGTTGCTTTGGAACTGGGAACTAACAATGACTCCCAGGTTTGCTCCACTAAGAAGCCCAGTTTTGGGTTGAAAATGGTTGTTGGGATCGAGAAACTCAATACCAGTAGGACAATCATGAAATCGAGAGCGTTGTAACAGCCCAAGGACTTCACTCTCCTTTGTGGGATTTTCACCCATTCGATCGCTCGGCTGACAAAACTTTGTATAACGTACCAAGCGTGCGATCCTAGCTGTAACCTCAATAGTTGAGGGGGAGCATACAGGCATCCCAATCAGGCCTCCAGGAACACAATGCGCGGCAGTGATTCCATAGTAAATGCCCGGGCTGGAGGTCCTTTTGAGGAACCCTCCAAAACTACCTGCCTCGGCAATGCTTCCTACTCTCATATTAGATCATAATTCATTCACATAAAGTGCAACATTAGAGGGGTTTGTATACTTTCAATTCCAACCGAACATCCCTCCAAGGTCAATTCTGCTAGCTCAACGACGGACCCCAGAGACCATGGGGAGTCCAAATCATTCATGGCAAGAACATAATCATTCCGGATCATGATCGGTATGTCGTGAGGGGTAGTGGGTAGAACAATCTCACGCTCGTCATATTCTGGAATCCCAAAAATAAAGGTTGGAACAGTTGGTCCTCCATAGTGATTGACACCAGCAAGGATACCGTAGGCATCCTGCTTGTCCAATACCTGGAGGACCCTAGTAATATACTCAGAGACCTCCGCTAGGTCAAATTCGATGGTTGGCGGAAGAGCTGTGATCCTCGGTCCACCTAGCCCTGTATCCATCTTCACCTTCGTTGACTTGACCTGATCGTAATTTTGCGTATTTTTATTTGCACTGCGTGCGTACTCCCTACTCCCTGTTCTGCTCTCATTTAATTAGTCTCTGTCCTAAACCAATTTGCCTAAGATTATAGGAAGTAGATGCCCATTAACCCTGACACATACCATAAGGTCTTAAAGACCTGTGGTACGACGCCCGGGTCCATGAGAGCGGTGCGGAGGGGGGAGCGGGGGGTAAATCAGGGTATTATCTAATTTAAAAAAAGTGAGTGAGCCAAAATCAATATCCAACCGGAATGCGATAGCCAATTGCCTGAAATATACTTACAACTATGGCTGAAAAAGGGGAAAGGATGGTACGGGAAAACAGTGAGAACAGTGTGTGGGATTCCAAGCAAGTGTTGGAGTTGAGGGTGATGTTGAAGCTGAGGGTGATGGAATCGTATGTTTGATAGCCACCAAATTCAGGCTGCTGCGGCATCTGTGGCTCTTGGTATTTGTGACTGTTTTCTCCACCAAATTCCTTGCAGTAGGGCTGAGGTCGCGCGTATCCACGCGCACTCTCCACCCATCCAGTAACTCGTTCATGTTACCTAGCATGAACGGCGGTAGCAACTTTTCGGCGATGCGGACCGCTTCGGCGGATAGGTAGACCGATAAGTCCTGCTCTGCCGGATCTCTGAATGCCCAGGGCGCGGCGTGCTGGAGGTTCTTGACTTTCTGGAATACCGTAATTAGTTACAGCTGGGCGAATGGGAAGTGGGGAATGACTAGAACTATCATAATATCCTTTAACACCAGATTTAGGATGTAGATCTTCCGATTCCTCCGCTGTTTGGGGAGGAGTCTTTTGTAGGAAGCTGTGATGCACTTGGGCTTCCAGGGAGGGGGGGGTTCTGTCAGGTCGAATTCGACGCTGCGTTTGAAGGCTCTTGCTAAGTCGAACTCCCACCCGCGGATGTTGCCAGCTAGCTTTCCCAGGCCGTTTACACAGCCTATTGGTAGCTGGTGATAACAATGCGCACCCCGCAGTCGCAGTAGACTGTGACGCCCCTTGCTGAAGGAGGTAGAAGCGCATGGCATTTATGACGCATTCGGATAGCGAGGGGAAGGATTTGGTGGCGTTGCCGGCGCTCTTGCTCATTTTGCGGCGGTTCATGGTCTACCTGTAGTGTGCGTGTTAGGATGTGGGGGGGCAAGGGGGAAAGGATCGCGGCCCAATCATATAGAATCACTCACCCCACCTGGACACTTTCGCTTGTTTATTTCCTGCTGAGTGATGCCGCATGAGCAGCCTTGGGAAGGCGATTCTTTTTTTCTTCATGGCACCCCAGGCGCAAAGGAATACATAGTAATAAACTCCTGACAATACCCACATAAGATCTCACAGGCAGATTAAAGGCAAAGGCTTCAATCCGGGTGAGAGCTTTTTGATGTTTGTTCTGCGAGGATAACGTGACTTAATTCATACACGGCGCAAGACAGTTAAAGAAATGGAAATGGAAATGAAACTCCTCCCCTCTCAATAAAAGACCACTAATCCGGCAATTATCGTGCATCGTGCATCGCTTCATCGGTAGACAAACGTAAACAAGATACTTCCTCTTCCCTCCAAATATCCTCTTTACTGTACGGAAAAAATAAATAGGAATCCCCCATTTTGTACTGCATTTTAGAAAAAGCGGAAGTGATGAGAAAAAGAAAAAGAAAAATACACATGTCCGCCTGTAAGAGAAAGTGAAAGAAAAGAAAAGAAAATCCTATTCAGAAATAGGTAATAGTTGTTTGAAGGAAGCAGGAAAAACCGTATGAAAACCACAGAAAAACAACAGTACTCCACCTCCCTCCGTATCCCTCACCCATTTCCGTTGTTTTCGAGAAATACAGCGGGGGTTTATAAACTTACTTGATGCACCTTATTTATCGGTGATGGTCCGCAGGGATGATGGACTGATGCTGGATCCAGGGTGTGCTGTGGTATAGATCAGATTCTCACGGTTAATGGAACGTGAGCTGTTCCCTTTTGGGTTTTTTCTTCGATCGAAGTGTGTTCGAAATCACGGTTGCATGGCCTTGACAGTTTCGAGGTTGGAGGGGGCGGGCACTCTATTAATTTGTGATTCTTTACTTCATTGGGCCCGTTGCTTTCCCCGGGTAGCGCTATGCCCCGTACAAGTAGGGTTTAACGCGAGCTAGTGATAAAAAGAGCCTCATTTCCAGATCTCTTATTCGCCGAAGGTTTCCAAACCGGTCACAGCACGTGATTCGGTCTCGCTAGAACAATTATCTGAAAATTCACATGAAGCCCTGAATCACCAAGCAAATACAAGACCCAGCGCCAGTGTATACATACAAACAGAAATCACTCTTCCCCAATGTTTATCATTACCCACCAGCCGTCCCCCTGCCAACGCCCCCATTTTTAAACATGGATGAAAACAGAAGGGAGGTAAACTCGAGAAGCCGTATAACCCTACAATCGAGAGGAAGATATACTTCTTTTTTTTTGCGGTAAAGAAACACATTTTTTATCGATTTATTTACTATTTTCCGCCAGCGGCAGGAGTGGCGCTCGTGGCAGTAGTATTTGTAGCAGCGGCGGCTGGAGTGGGGGTAGTGGCTCCGAAGTTGGCGCTCGCCAACCTGTTGGATAGATCGATCTGGGTTCCGTTAGTGTTTGCCAAGTATGCCACGAGGAGGACGTCCTGGATATGAGTATTGAACATTCTCCCGACGTCGGCAGGTGAGACTTTAGGTGCTAAACTGAGCGCGTTCATCAAGCACACCCCTAAACGCCTTCTCAAGTGCATGGATGAACACTGAAAGCGGACGATATATAAGTCCTAATAGCGATGTCCTGACCGGGGACTGTAGACACGGTAAGATGAACGGCGGGGTGGGGGAAGATGCCATCACCATTGGAGGAATAAAAGTTCTGGATAAGAGCGCTGAAAGGATTGGGCTCTGGTGAGGTCGCATACTGAGTATATTAATTAGCTATATCGAAAGGCACCTAACACCTAGGAGCATCTATCCTGCTCAAACATACCATCCAATGAGGACCTCCTTGGGATTCGCCCTCAGATGGACCCCTAACACAGTCTTGTGGTAGTCCATATCTACCTCAAACTTCACCACATCATAAATCAGTGTAATTTCCTAAAAATGGCGATTTCGGGGGGCCTACCTGTTCTTGACTCTCGTTATGCCCGATCGCAAAACAATTTCTAATCTCAACTTCAGCCCCACCCTCATTCCTTACACCCAAAAGCGTTCCAATAACCCTCACCCAATCAACATTCCTCGTTAACGAATGGTCCAAGATTGAGAAAGGGGTCGGAGCATTAATAACAACACTCAAAGGCGAGGTACTGGCCAGGTCCGGTGGAAGACTGACGACAGGAAGCGATAGAACAAGATGGATGTATGAATCCTTGCCGGCCATAACGTCAAACACCTAGTTGTGACACAAGACCTAGATGTGGCACAGCTCGGAATAGGCCGAAGTGAGACATATTGGGAGACCAGATACCCCGCTCTCACAATGATGTAGACAAATATCACAACAACCAACCATGCCACCACAAATGAAAGCCGATTTGCCATATGAGGAGCGTATTCAAATGGCTCTCCGGGCACTTAGGACCGACCAGGAGCCCAATGTGCCTGCCGCGAGTGAGAGTTTTGAAGTTAAACAACGCACCCTATATCGCCACTTTGCAGGAACTACCAAAAACACGGTTGAGGCCCATGAGGGACAGCAACAGCTCACAAATCAGGAGGAGAAAGCGATGGTCAAATGGTGTTTCTGTCAAGATGATATTGGCTTTCCTCCAAGACTTGATATGGTGAAAGACATGGCGGTTTGTTTGGAGAGAAAGAGAACCCGAAGTGAACCACCTCCCATAGGAAAGAATTGGATGTCACGCTTCCTCAAGCGCCACTCCGACCTTGCACTTAAACTTAGTACCCAGCTTGAGCGCCAGCGCACATACGCAAACGATCCACAGATTTTGCAGCTCTATTTCAGCAAGCTCAGCCAATTGATAAAACAGCATACTAGTAGTCTCCGCCCCTTTCAGATATTCAATATGGATGAAAAGTGGTTTCTTATGGGCCTAGCTGCTCAAGCAAAGGTTTTTTGCCGGAGGGAACGACTGTTAGGTGGTACCAGATCTCTAAGAACAAGCGAGATGGGTAAGACCAGGGTACTTTATCGTAGACTGAGATGTGTCTAGGAAGGCTCAATATAAACGTGCGTAAAATAATGATAAAGATTTTTCTTGTAATAACTTATTATATTGATAAGGTCTCTTCTCCGTTGCGTGTTGATTTCAGTAAAGCTCGGGAGGCACTTCGATATTTATATCCCGCGTCGATAGAGTGCGCGGCCTACAAGTAACTACCATACTAACTAAGTACCTGCTAACTATTCCGAACCTTTCCAATAGTGCGAACACCTTTTGACCCTGAATAATATCGCCCCACCATTGACTTCCGGACTGGAGAGCTCTTGATTTCTCTGGTGTGGCACCACGTTCCAGTCAGAATTCACCATCCTTCTTCCGTCAGGAGGAACTGAAACTCGTCTGCATGCTAGACAGTGTCCTCGACATCGGACGAACGAAGTGGCCAACTTCGTAATCGGACCTATCGCAGTAGCAGATATCACTCTTGCTTCCTGCGCTTAGGCTTCGGTTAGACTATCAGTCGAGATCGTACCAATGGCACAATCTTCT
>Ga0307509_10002983_pt1 | contig 26488 bp, 27 predicted proteins | sample 10_EM_MG_FD_202245 | JGI IMG/M metagenome (GOLD analysis project Ga0307509, IMG submission 202245) | Populus trichocarpa ectomycorrhiza microbial communities from riparian zone in the Pacific Northwest, United States - 10_EM | ecosystem: Host-associated > Plants > Roots > Unclassified | place... | reverse complement strand
CGCAAGTGCATAGTCATGTGAGAACTATGAGTCAAGTAACGTCATAGTGTGAAATCCAACATACCTTATGACTCATAAGTATGAGTCATGTGAAATCTGCCTTGCTTAGTCACGATTTGTGACAATGAACAAGAATTAATGTATTAGTTCTGAGGAGAAGGAAGGTCCCCGACATAGAGCCTATGCTGAGCATCCACAAAACGCTCACTTGAGTCGAAAAGAACCAAACTCCAAGTTCCCATGATGTCCGATGCGATATTGAATAAAACTTCTCACCCCTTTTCTTCTATCCTCTTGCCACATTATTTACAACACAATCCCCTTTCTCGATCCCACCATTATAGTTGACGTTGATCTCGTAATTGACGTCGTGGGGCTATGTGCTCCTGACTACTTGGCCACATATGGTGAGGCAGGGGTAGTTACTGTGACAGTTGTCGGGGACCCGGAGATAATGGCAGTCTTTGGTGGCTGGGGTTATTAGGATGCTGGCAAAGGGGGTAGAAGAAGAGTGTGACAGGACTTGGGTTTGCCCTGTGACAACAGCTATAATTACTTTTAATACTGAGAAGTGAAGGCCAATGTCCCCCATCCTGTTCCTTTGTAGCATATCAACCTAATTCTGTGATGCGATTAGGTCAAGATTATTGGAAATGCTGCTCGCCATACTCTTCCGGCATTTCCTTTGCTCTTTAGCTAGCTTCCGGGGAAGTGCTGTGGAGTCGGGCATATGGATATGGCTCCGAGCGTGTGTTTGTGGAAAGCATTTCCTATGTAGGAATGCAGCGATCGGAACGGAGACGGAAAGGCTGTAAGGAAAGCCGGAAGGAAATCGAAAAGGTAGTAAAAGGGTTTTACACCCGGAGGACACCTGGAGAGATAGTGATGATTGTTTCTGCATTTTGTTAGCATGAGTTTTCGGGAAAAAGGGGGAAAGATGGGACATGGAGCAAACTGTCTGAAGAAAGTGTGTGGCACCTCCTGAAGCGGATAGGAGGAGTTTGTGATGATATATACTTTTGTTTTTGCCCTAGTTAGTTGAGTTAGTGGACAGGTGTCATTGAGCGAGAAGTTGTTGTTGTGAAAAGAAGAGTTTTTCCCGCGCTTGTGTGTGCGATCGTATTAGGTGTGATTCCTTGGCGCCTTTCGTTTCGTTTCGCCGTTTCGTTTCGCCGTATATCGCCGTCCAAGTTTAAAAAATATAAGGAGGCATTTCATCGTCCTCCAGAATCACAAAGGCCTGTGGGGCAACCACGGAGGATAAATTCAAGCCCTGGCCCCTGTCCATCAAGGCTTGCATTGTCTCTGCCACTCCCCGGAGCCCTCCATGATCAGCAGCGAAGAAGCAAAGCACGTCACTGAAGGGTATTAGAAGTCGTGCAAGCAAACTTTGGGCAAGGAATGCGGGCGTAAGCTCCGCTCCCACTGTCAGGCTAGCGGGCCATGATAATGGCCGTGGGGAGATCTCATTCCAATTGGAGTTCTGGTCAGTAATGTAAAGGCCCCCGGGGGTGGGGTAGTCAGCTAGCAAAATAGGATTTCCATGGGAGAGTGTGGGAGGATGTGGATGTATCTGAACCCCGAGCGCATGTCGAGTGGCGTAAGTTACCTCATGGGCGCAACCAGCTTTCTCATAATCGCAGTTTCGCGACTCCCGCCAACAAGTCTGACAAGGGAGGGTGCTTGAACATTTGTGTTCGGCAATTCATGAAGTGCCAGCGCTTCTAGCCTATTACGCTCTTAGAAAGTTGTGTGCTGTGAGCTATTCGCAAAATTGAGCCACTGGGTGTATTTGCACAAAGCCATTGTTACGGTTGGTTAGTCCTCCATACAGCTTTCCTGCTGTCACTTTTATACGACGGAAGCGGTTCCCAAAACAAATAGAGCCCAAAACAAATAGAGCCTAAAACAAAGAGAGCCCAAAATGAATAGAGCCCTAAATGAATAGACCTCAAAATGAATAGAGCCCAAACCGAATTGAGCCCAAAACGAAGAGAGCCCAAAACGAATAGAGCCCAAAACGAATTAAGCCCAAAAAGGCTCTCAGAGCCATGTCTGGTCATGTCAATTATGGGGATTGCCTCAATTTAGGCGAAAAGTCCACCAGGAGCCATGTCCTACCAGTTACCAGATAACAAATTGCGGCCTAAAACATAATCAGAGTAAGTTTAGTTTGGCGGCAATGGAAGAATTCAAAAGAAATATGAACATATTGAAGTGCTGCTGGGCCATGGGTTCAGCAAGGGTAAGATTTAAGTCTATATCTCACAGGGGAGTCAATTACACCAAATTGACAGCAACAACATCGATTGGTTAAAGAAAGGTTTGACACTTGATGACTGCTACTGTTACGAGGTAGCTAACAGGGTAGGATTCTAAGCTAACCCGGCCTAGAATATTGGAGACAATGAAACATTAGTCATGAAGGCACGTAGGTGCATATTTGTTAAAGGTAAAGATACAATCGTAGTCAAATATCAAGGACTTTTGCATAAACTGTCTAACTTGTTTTAACTTGATATATTGTGAAGGTCTCTTCTCCGTTGGTTCATGATTCTTCAACCACGGGGGAAGAGGCCTACTGTTTATACTAATCTTCATGCTACTTTGACTTCTTGAGTTAAGAAGTATCGTCCTAACAGTTCTATTGGTCCCAACAGAGTGTGAACAGCATTTGACCCTGAAATCGTGCCTGGCTCAACTCAGAGAATCCCCCAAACTGCTAATTGATCTGAGGGTATCCCCACTCCTCGAGTGCACAGTTTTGGGTCTCTTCGTCATGATGGACCATAAACGAATATGCTGTCCAAATGGCTACATATCAATAGTAATAGGGAATATGGAGTGCTCAGTGCTGATATCCAGGTATTAAAGGATATGCAGCCAACTTATATGCAACTAGCAAATAAGAGGAGTAGTATTCTCTAAACATCGTTCTAAGCAGTTAAACAGATCTTGAAACGTGCTCTCATCGAGTATTCTGAGTCGACTTCCCGACCTCCAAGAAGCTCATAACTTGGGGAGCATGGGTTTGGATATATACTCATCGTGGGAAGGCATATATCTCGCTCTTAAATATTGGCTAAGCTATTCCCACCAGGGTTATAGCCAGCCTTACCACCCGCAAAATCATGTCCCAGTCTGTATTCAATAGGGTACCCTCCACAGCATTTTAAAGGATACACAAACTGACACCAATAGCTTAAAGTCAGGTAAAATCCGCCATATAGAATTTCTAGACGGAGCTTGGTCATCTATCCATGGCCACCCTCTTCGGCTTCCTGTATCGCAACCTCCTCCGCCGAATGATCAGAGGTGGGTGGTTGATATATATTCGGCACATAGTAATCATAGATTGTGGGCGGGCGGTTGGTTAGCTAATCGGGGTAACAGATGCAAGTCACCAGTTCAAACTCTACATTCACCAGTCCTTCGAGAACTAACTCAACATCGGACATGGGGAAATCATTAGACATATCCGCTTATGCAGTATCAGAGAAGATTGCGAGAGGGAGCATAAATGGCTCCCAGGGCTAACGTCTGGCCAGGGCAGGGAATTGAATTGACTTCTCTGGAAGACTGGATTGCAGATAGCTTTCGATCGGCTCTTGGCTTTTCCCAGGTTTTGGGCGGGTATTAGGTTAGGGACATTATACCGGTTCTTTGCACTTAAATGCGATGAGGAGCTACTCTATTACCTTGGCTGTGTCCATAAGGTGTGGTGAATAATCTCAGACAGAAAGGGCACCATTGCCGAAGCAATAGACTATTTCACGGTCCAAGACCTTCAGCTCAGCATGCCAAAGCATTTTAAGATTGATATGGGCTATATAAAACAATGCTCTGATAAGCAGAGGGAAGCTCTTTCCCACAGTCACTCATAGTTCAATAAGACAGGGCGTACAATTGAAGATAGTACAGGTTGACCTCATCATACGAAGTCGATTTGCCTTTTTCAATGATCTGAAATACGTCGAAGCACTTATACTGCAATGAAGAAATTGGTAATACCCATCTAGGACTTAGCTTGTCATACATTCTCGTATTGATTCAAGCCTCTACACAGGTTCGGCGAGCTGCAAACAGACAAGCATATATTTCTCCTACCCCCCTAAGAGGGCACACTTCGAACGAACCTAAAGTATATCCAACTTTGGCTCTACACTATCCTATACTTTCCAAAGGTAGTCTCCAAGCACCCCTGGACTGAAAATGTGGAGTGTAGACCTTGCCCGTCTGTGTCAAATTCGAATCCGCTGTTTGAGTTTGCCAAACCTGCACACCGCTCAGGGTTTGACTCAGCCAACATTCATGGCTTAAGACCTGAGACCGCTGATATGAAGTTGGTCCAGAGTTTTCTGCTTTGGGGGAGACCAAAGGAGAGCTTTCATTATGATGAACGCCCTCTAGACACCAATGTGGAACCAGTCTGTGCGCAGCTCCACAGAATAAACAGGCGTAAAACTAAAGATACTATACCAGGTCTAATATCTTCACCAGAAGATATGACGAAGAAGGGGGACATGTTACGAAAGTGCAAATGCCCATATCGACTAGATGGATAAGGCAGCTCTCTTCCTCAAGAATGTCTCCAAGGCTTGTACTCTTTCCACGAATACTCCATCATTTTGGTCAAGGGATCATTATATTTCGCATTATGTGGCAATTTACTGGCAAATGATCAGGTCGCTGGCTCAGATGCAGGAGTGATCAATCTTAGGACACTGGCCAGAGAGCAATATGAGCATAGACATCTTAGACACACATATTGTGAACCTCCAGGGAGAAAGCTATACCAGGAGGGGCTAACTGGGACCTGTAGAAACTTTACAGCTTGTACCAATGGATTAACTGAGATAGGTAGAAATTTTGGACCTTGTAGTAATTGAAGATGATATCGAGGTGCATCAAGCAAGGATGGAAAGTTCAAACTGTATACCAATTGAGAACCCCAAGTGAGAGAACCGTATAAGTAGTGATCAGAGGCAGCGAGCAGACCTCAAGATCTCATTGCAAATTAATAATACTGAACCTGTACAGGTCACAAAGGAGTATTATGTCAATATTATTGTGGACGATTTAAAAAGTACCGATTTGCTTTTGTATAACCAGGATGGCGGTATTGTTTCAGGTGTACCTGAAGAGGTCCCAATCACGGTTGATAGCAATATGTTCCTCAGGCCTGAACCTGTACTGTAGTGGTCATACAACCTGAGACTGGCCGCCGGTTCTGGTGCTGGTATTTGCCTATTTTGGTTTGGGCCAACCCTTGCTGACAGAAAAATGTGTTGTGAAAAAACTTCTATGAAGCTTTTTATTTCCATCTTTCTGGTTTGTCTTTGATGATACAGGCTATGGAATATGTATATATAGCCTTAAATTTGTTTAGTTTAATTCTAAGAACAACAGAAATGTTACTAGTGCACTGTAGACAGTGTTGGGGCCTCTTTGTCTTATCTGTTTACTACTGCAAATTCTGCAATTTACAAGAGGTCAAATCTACTGGTTGGGCAAATAAATATATTGCAAGTGCTGCCGAAAAATAATTACGTAGGCCTGCCTGTCTTGGCAAAAATCTTGGCATGCAGCTTGTTTGCTTCTATGGTTTTGTTTCTTGGTTGTTTTCTCATATATCTTCTCTCATACTTCTTTCCTCTCACTTTGATCTTTGCACAAGAAGGACAGAACATCGAAACTCTTCCTCCTTTCCACTCTCACACCAGTGCTCGCTTCACTTCAATTGTCTTTTTTGTTCCCTGTCATCCCTATTTTCCTTCTGGCCTCCTTTCTTTGTTTCTTTTCCTTTGTGCAGTCTCTGTCAGCTGTACCTCCCTTTCTTTGGCACCATTTTGATCGATTTGCCTATAAAAATACGGGAAAGATTATCCGGTATCATTGTCTCCTGCCTTGTGCGTGAGCCAAGCTTGCTTTGTATAAGATGTTGGAATAATCTTGAACACTTGTTGACATCGGAAAAAAGAAGAATTAGAAGAAAAAAAGGAGAAATTTGAGAAGAAATGGTAGGAGAGAAGGAAGCCAAAGAAATATGAAGGTAAGTTCCAAACAATAACACAAATTCTTGACAATGGTGGTAATACAAACTAGACTCTTTAGAAACTACAAACGACTCAGCCACAAGTCCCAGAAAGATAGTCTTTGTCGAATGGGTACATATTCGGTTAACAGTACATACTAGTCGCCATTGCAGAATCGTCTATGTTTAGTTTAATTTATATTTGGTTTATTTGATTCAATTGCAGCTCTGGCACTAGCCCTAAGGCAGATAGCGTATTCTATCCCAGTGCTATGTTTAGTTTGGTTGGCTGGTAGTTGATATTTAAGATTCCGGCTATGCAATGGTGATGTAGCGCTGGTGGAGGCTGGGCTATGACTCTTTATGGTGGCAGGATTACTGGATTCTAGTGTATGCACAGCAACGGGTAATGATTGTGATTGCATGAAGGCTATCAGTCAGGATTTATGTATTTAAACCAGTTTCCTGGCTAGCAGGAGACATCAGACCTCGATAGACCTTCAGTTTAAGAATATACTTAGTTGAACAGCAATCACTGAGCCCAATTTGTCCTTCAACTATTATCTCTTTAGCTACCAGTCCATTGAAGCCTGGCTAAGCAGCAGCGCTAGCAGGGCTATTGCTGGTCCTATTGTATTTTCGTTACACAAGAATACACCTGGTACATTTCCTTCGCCACAGCAGGTGAAACCCGTTGTTTTCAGGTGAGATATGTGTACATGTTCTGGTAACTATACACAGGAACGGGCAGTTCAGGATCTCCTAAGTTGGGTTTAATATATATTTGATTTATTTGATTTGATTTCAGCTCTGGCACTGGCTCTATGTCACAAAGGCTAGGCTATTGTATTGCTATGTATAGTTTGCTTTGCGGGAAGTTTATAATCAGGATTCCGGGAATGGAATGGTCATGTAACACTGATGGTGGCTCAGCCTTGATTCTTTCTCTGTTCCGGCAGGATTACAGGATTCCGGAGTATGCCAAGCAACTAGTCATAATCGTAATTGCAGCAAAGTAATCCCTCTTAGGCTTTGTATATGAAACAGTCTCCTGGCTAGCAGAAGACAGTAGATGTCGACAGACCTTCAGTCTAAGAATACCCTTGCTTGAAGTGCGATCCCTGTCTCCCTATTTGTTCTGCAACTATTATCCTTCTAGCTACAGGTCACTTGAAGCATCCCTGCATAGCACTAGTGCTAGCAGGTCTATCTCCTGTCCAATGGTATTTTCTTTAGACAGCAACACTTTTGCTATATCAGAAGTGGGAACAGCCTGGTAGGAATGATCCCGGTTCCACTATCTTGATAACTAGTTACAAGCAGGAGTGGCGGGAAAGGAACTCCCAGCTCAGGGGCTACATTCATAATTGTTGAACGAAGGAGCAGAAGCATTACCTTGTCCGACTGGGCCTACAACCCTCCAACAGCAGACCCCACAGTCAAAACTCCACAACCAACAATCCAAGAATAAACTACTTGGTAGAAGACAGGCCAACCAGAAAGATCTGCAAGAAGCAGTCACCTCCTTAGAGGAGATCAAAACATACATTTAGACGACGAACCCTCCCCTACAGCTGAACAGGTTATACCTCCAGCCACCAGGAAACCTGAGCGAAGAGCAGCGGAAAGAGTGGCAGCCCAGCAACCTTCAGAAACTCAACTGCCACCAGAAGGCCGCTCTACAAGCTGGTGGCGAGTACCCATTATTCTAGCAGTCTTTGAAAGTTAGACACCAACTAGAGTGCCCTCTAGAAAGTATTCAGAACAATTGCTATCAGGCATATTTCTACTAGACACACCTGAATGACCCTCATGATCCACGAGTGGTAGACAGCCCCCTGAACGACCTGATCTACCACCCAGAGGCCCAGATCTGTCTACAGGCACGATGGCAGACCCAGGTCTGCCCAGGTTACCCTGTCCAAAGGTCCCTGAAGCCCCCAGGGTTAGCCATGAGAGACAAGACCTGCAACGTGACAAACTCAAGAGATGACTTAGAGCAGTGAAGAAGTTCCGAGCAAGATCAGGACGGAATGATGACTCCCCTGGACTGGTGGACTTCAATAGCTGCTATACTGAAAGAAACGCAAAGAACATATTTTAGATACTAGACAGAGAAGAAGAGAACATCATCTTATTATAGTTAACACACGGCTATCAACAGCTATTTGAAGCATCCACAAAGACCAATTACACATACCACACATGGCAGAATGGCTGCCAGACACCTGGAGGACTCCCAGTACGTATAATGAACATTGCTGGAGAGCTGGCGGACCTGAAAGGATCCCACCCACCAGGATCGAAAAGAGACAATGCACAGAAACAATGTTTCCTTGAAGCTATAGACTCTACACTACGCCACGATGTAGGGCCCCAGCTTAAACCACGAGACGCCTGGGACCAGATGGCTGTTGTAGAAGAACGCTCTGATGCTATCATGTATAGAACTGGCCGCTGCAAAGGTTGTGATAGAAACCAACCTTCAAGCAACATGTCCCATAGACGAAAGAAAGACAATACCTAGCGGAAGTTCTCAACGACATCAACCCCCAGGAATACAGGCAAAGGACAGGCCTCCTCGCACAAGTGGACCCATCCCAAGTCCCACAAGCCCAGTAAGGCTGACATGGATCGATTGAAGCAAGAAGAAACCTGTTTCAACAGTGGCGAAAGAGGATACATGAGGAATGAATACTCAAAGAAGGAAGTTAAGACCAACCATCTTTGCCTCTTAGAAGAGGACAGCAGCGAAGATGAATATGAGCCTGATACAAACACAACTGAGGAGCTAGATGCTAGCAGCTCTATCAAAACCTACAAGAATCCAGAAGGGACAGCTAAGAATAGGCCATTCTAGGAACTTGAAATCTGTATTAACATCAAAGGCAAGCCGGATAGAGCCATCGCAGAGGTAGGAACTATTGGTGGGACCCTGATATCGAACACATTCGTTACCACACACGGTATCCCCTACACAGCAGGGGGGAATTCCCTTGCTTTGAAGATGGCTGTAAATGGATCCCGAGCAACGCGCAACCACTCTGTTCAGGTTCATATTCAGCTAGGCAATCTCACAGTCAACAAGGCGTCTGTGGTTAGAGTTCCTTACAGGGCAGACGGGGCCCTGGAAAGCGCGGGGCCCCGGCACTTTTCCCCACCCTGCCCCGCTCAACGGCCTGGGGCGGGGTGTCTGTTTCGGCATTCCCTGCCCCTGTCCCCGCTCAGGCCCCCGCCCCACCCATACCCCGGACAGGTCCCCGTTAAAAATGGGTGGTAACAAACGGGGGCCGTCCAGGGAATGAGTGCGGGTGGGCCCCGGGCAGGGGCGGGGCGGGGATTACCTGAAAAATACCCCCGCAGCCCCATGTAAGGGCAGGGCCTGGCGCGTGAAAACCCGCCCCGCCCCACCCGGTAACGAACACTACCTGTGTTGGTCATTCCTGTAGCAGACTGTGGAATTCTGATCTGTATAGACGATTTCATAAGACGTAGACGAGTTATGGATTGCCAAAAGAACAGCATTTAATTCTCCAAGTACCATGTTCCAGTTACCTCTGACAGAAAATGGAAGGAAGCTAGATCATCTATGACGAAGCCACGGGAAGAACCAGACTTCCTGGAGATGTTCTCTAAGGTATTTGTTCAACAGAAACCACAAGCAGTGCTACCAGTACCCAAAATAATCCACAGAATAAGCCTGAATGACCCAACGAAGCTTTAATAGACACCTACCTGTCTTTAAAGAGCTAGAAGAGCCAATGCACAAATATGAGGCGTGGATCAACAAGCAGATGAAAGTCGGTATCCTCCATAAAACAAGTGTGACTGGAGGAGCCAGTATGTTTGTCGAGGTAAAAGGCAATGCCAGAATCCGCACAGTGGTAGACCTCCGCTTCAAGAACAATAACACACAGGCCGATCAGACACAGATTCCAGAAGCGAATACCGTACTCAATGTGGTAGCTAGGGTACAATTCTGAAGCAAGATAGATCTTAGTGACGCCTATTGTGCGAGATGTGAAGGCGGCACAATTTATGCTCGGTGGATAATACTTTACAAGTACAAGAGGGGTTGCATGGTGCACTTAGACAGGAGCTGAAGAAGGGAGTGGTAGGAGTTCAGGTTCTTATTTATTCTAAGCCAGATGGGCGGTAGCACGTTATTTATAGAAATGTGCATGGTTATATTCAGAAGAGAAATATAGGGAAAACAACGTAAGAAACATATGTGCGAGCATCTTTGACCCGGAAATGCAGCCATGTAAATCCCCAATAATGTTTGTAAAAAACCAAGGGGTGTTGAGCGATTATTAGAAATATCATGACCAAGAATGATGCATAAGAGATGCATAAACAGTTGTAATATCCTAAAGGCTTGATTGGAAAGCATATGTTAAATCCCGTGATATTATCCTGAAATAATGAATAAAGCACCATAATATTTATCTTAGCTGTAGTAATGTACGCGGTAGACAGGCCGAGTCAAAACACAAACTAAGTAAAAGAATACACTGTAGTGTGTTGAATCTACATATGAACTATAGAGAGAATTTAAAAACTTATTTCGAGATCAAAGTACATTTAGATGATATGAGGTACAATAGGATGAAAACACTCTTCGGCGGCTTTACCAGCTAGGTCATGATGCAAGGAGACATGAACGTTCTGAGTACCAGCATGAGGACAGGGGAGAAGCCATTCTATGACAAAGCAGGCATGAATATATGGGTCAAAATTCATAATATTGTTGTTTTCGGAGACAACTTTGAGAAGAATGTTAGGAAATTACAAACGCCTGCCTTAAGCTGCTGAGCTCTTGCTATTATGCCAACACTAAGAAAAGTGTTTTCTTTGCGACTAAACTCAATATCCTAGGCTATATGATTAACGATAATGATATTCACGCGGCACCAGAGAATAACTGGACTATAATCAATTGAACAAGATCAGAGAATGGGAAAGAACTGCAGTGATTCAATGAAATGGGTAATTATATGTCTCAGGTAATTCTCCAAATTGTGCCTCTAATAGCTCAGCTCAAAGCTCAGAGTGGAAACGCTGTAGATGGATCTGCAGGAAGCAGCCTTGGAAGAAGTCAAGTGGGCTGCAGATAAGCACAAACTGTTGAAACTGATCGACTATAATAAGGCAGATCAGATATGGCGTTGTAGCCTGTATCTCCTACAAGTACGGGTGCGTGGATAGGCAAAGGGCCAACCAGAGATGCAGCTAGGCCTGCCGATTCTACCGCAGGAAGCTGACGCCATCACAAAGCCACTACTGTTGAAATTCCCTCTATATTTCCTATGTATATTCAACACACTACCTTGTATTCTTTTACCTAGTTTGTGTTTTGGCTCCGCCTGTCCACCACTTATATTACTATAGCTAAGATATATATTCTTGTGTTTTATTAATTATTTCAGAATAATATCTCAGGATCTATCATCTGCTTTCCAATCAGGTGTTTAGGATTTTACAGTTGTTTTTGCATCTCTTATGCACCATTCTTGGTCATGATATTTCTAATAATCACTCCAGAGTCGTTTGTTTTCATGCACATTGTTTGGGATGTACTTGGTTGGATTTCATGGTCAAACATGTTCGGACGTATATTTCTTACATGAGTTTGCCTATATTTCTCTTGCGCCTATGGACGGCCATCATTCTATACATAAGGTGCTTCCACCCACCTGGGGTAGAAGAATTCAGAACCGGCACTCCTACCAATCCCTTCTTTGCCTCCTTGCCAAGCATGCCTCGCAACCATCAGCAACAAGGGATCTTGCATCTGATCCGCCGGCGTTGCGTCCTGACGCAAGCACCGGATATTCTGCGTCCGGTGCGTCCTGTCCGTCCTGACATGCGTCGCAACGTTCCTTAAGTCCTGACACAACGTCGGAACGTTTCTTATGTCCTGACGCAACGTCGAGTTCTCCCGATGTCCCGACTACCCCAGATTCTCCCTCTCGTGCCCTCTTCCTCCTGATGGTGCTCGCTCCGCGTCGCTTCTTCTCTGCGTCCTGACGTATCCCGCCCCTCATCCCCGCTGGAGTACTCTCAACCTGAATTAATTCGCTGCTTCCTCAGACGTCCGTCTGCTGGCGTCTGGGGCAGGACCACTTTTTCTTTCACATCTCACAACTCACATCTCACGTATCACGTATCACGCCTCACTGGTCTGGCGAACTCATGATGTGGGTTTAAACTCGCTTCTATATCTTCTATATACAGTATCAAGATCATGTATGATTCTCCCGCATAGCCGAGGCCTGATTCTCTCATCCAGATTCTTTAATAAACCACATTAAATGTTCTCAAATGAATCCGGCTATTTATTAGCCAGCGCCGGTCCTCCTCCTGGATCAGATGCGCCAGACCGAGGATTATCCCTATATGTACTATTGTAAACCCTCATCCGTCCTCCCTCATCTGCACTGTAACAAGGCCATGTTGATCCAATAGGCGCCCTGAGTTGACTGGGGTCAGCATCTGAACACCGGCGACCCGAGGCGCAGTATCGTCGGATCTGTAGTCCCTGATGTTTAAGAGGGCAACTAGCTTTGCCAGCAGACGACCCCTCAGCGCATCATACATTTCTTCCGTACCCCCTTGTACCCAAACCCAATCATTGGGACTGACCTGATTTCTAAAGTGTAGATCGCCGGTGGATCGTGCACGGTGGATCTGGTAAACATTGGCTTCTTGGAAGGCAAGAAGCGGGATTTGAAGTCGGGAGAGTAGCTCAACCGGGAGTGATCGAAGCATCGCATGGTCCTCAGGAAGACGGTGCGCGGCGGGCTGCTTATGTCTGCTATATCGGATCAATTCACCATATATAATCTCGAGTGAGACTCCTGAGATCTGGCTAAAATCAACGACGTTGGACACATCTTCCCGACGTACCTTCAGGACCCTCCAGCGGACAACCGGCCCTGCTGCGGTCACGGTGCTGGCCGTCCTGTCCAGATGATGCAAGACGTCAGGTAAGAGATCGGCATCGCGAGATTTTAGAGATTGAAGGTTCAACAGTCGCATTCTGATGGCATGTTGACGACTGTAGCTGTGGACGATCTGACGCGCTGAATCATTTTTGTTCGATTGGCGCCATCCGTCCTTGATTTGCCTCTTGTGAGCGAGCTCTCTGATTTCCATGGAATACATCTGAATGTTGCCAAACTGGCGTATATGGTCACAAAAGTGGCTTAGTAGATGCATCTTGATAAAGTTAAAATGCGATTCGCCACGGACCAAGTCCAGACAGAGGTCGTTGTCTTCTTGATGATTGTCATCGCGCATCCGGCGCCGTAGGGATGGGGCCACTCGCTCAATCACCAGGGCTCTCGGACGTCGAATCGCCTTTTGTTGCTTGTCAACCTTGTCCTGTGTGCGTTTTGTTACACGAAATTCTAAGAAGATATCTTTTATCTTATGAAACTGGTCCAGATAATCTTCCATGTAGGCTATGGTGTCAGACGTGTGGCTTCGGTATTGCGCCATCATATTGAAGTCGACAAGTGCCCTGACGCATCCAAGAGCACGTTTGAAAGGCATTACTTTTGCACCTCCAGGCTGGCGGAGTGCCAGGGCGAGAACTCCCAAAATACAGTGCCCCAGATTCCTCATCTCTTTCCCTTGCCACTGAGTAACTTCACGGTAGGCTTTTTTGGGGACCAAGAATCACGGGTATGGCGGTAATGCCTTGCAAACATCGTCGAAAGCCTGCAGTCGCCCATGTTTCTTCAGAAAGCCTTCGATCCAGTCTATTCTGTGCTTGAATAGCCCGAGATAACTGGTATAGAGCATGTCTGGCTTGTACAGATCAGACGCCGAAACCCGGTTGAGGCGGTAAAAAATATTTTGGCCGATACCATGATTGTCACACATGATGTGGTCGTCGTCGGACTCTGAGCCTGAGTTCTGATTTTCAGGTTTGTATCGTTGGTATCTTGCGTAATCTCTGGTTCGATGGCTTCTGGCATTTGTTCCTAATTCGTGGGTAGGCACCTCGCATTTAGGACAGGCGTTCGTCTTTAACCCGTGTAGTGCCACGTTTTCCATATGGTCGGCGATCCAAGAGGAGATAATTGGAAAGCCCTGTCGAACCTTGCCGTCGGCGCAGTCAATGGTGATGCGGGGATGGGCCACGTCCTGTAGGGGCGCGAAGATGAGTTCGAATACATCTTGAAGGGTGTCAGCGTTGATTTTCCTCTGACGTTGGTCGGCTTTGGAGGACTTTCAGAGTTTGGGAGGAATGGGCAATAAGGTGAGAAGCAGAACAGCCATTGAACCTGGGCTGGTGCGACTGGCCGATGGAAGATTTCCGATCGTAATATAGACCGGCCACGCTTTCTTGTCACCCGAGAAGTTGGTGAGGTTGGTCTGATCCGACATACCAATTATTGGAATAACAGTAGCACCAGGTGGAAGCGTCTCCTAAAATCAGTCTGCGAACGTCGCAGCAGAAGCGGGTGGGTTGCTATACCAGGACCTCCCACCACCAATCCGCCGTATGCATTTCTGCATATATTCCCTGCGCGGTCGAGTCATATTCATGCCGTGGAGTGTAGACCAAGTCGTCTCGGTATGCGATATGGTGAATGAGATATCTAACACAACCTAGTACGTTGAGGTAAAAAAATGGCCAAGTTCTTTGGCCATCCTCAACCGGTCCTTCGAACTATTGCAGATATTGACTCTACAGATCCAGTAACCGGAGATCGTTCTCCAGCGTGTGCATGGAGCTATACCCGACTGATTCAGCATCTCCACACACTTGTGAAGTATTGATTCATTCTTGATTTGGATAATTTTCCCTCAATGAACCAGGATGCCAGTTTGAAACCTTGTTCGCTATTGAATAGTGCCCATGGGTCGTCGCACAGGTTGCTGTATTCATGCTCAAAACCGTCGACGTCTCCGATTACTTGCCCGGCGCCGTCATAATGAATCTGTTTGCCGGCGGAGGGATACGTACTGTCATCGAATACTTCAGTACCAGACTCGTATGCAATGTCTCGACAAAATTCGCTAGGCTCCGATCCAGCAGGGCCTGGATCGGATTCTCAGTCGGAATCCTGGCGCTCGCTCGCGTCTGGGTTGTGCAATACGCTGGATTCCATATTGATAGATTGTACGGTTGACGCGAGGACAATGTCCAGACCTGCGTGCGCAGTTCGCAGGTGCTTCTCATATGCACCAGACCGGGTGTATTTTCGGCGGCAGAATGGACATTTGCTAGGCATGGTTCACGCTGGACTTTGCTCCGTTGATCCCTCGGCCTCCGTGTAGATTCGAGGGTGCAGCTATGTCGAGTGTTGACACCAACGCCTATTGATGGCATGTAGGGCCAAGGGGCGCGCATGCGATAATCATGATCTAGTCGTTGATAGGGTTAGCGTAGGCGTTACGTGGTATCCGTTGTTGTTTCTTTCAACAAATGAGACGACAAATATTATGTTCCCACTCGAATGCGTTTATCATGTTTCATTTATTCATCTTGAATCAGACAATGGAAGAGTCCTGTCATAGAGCGTCAGATTCGTGTTTTCTTATCAAATCATGAAACGAATTCATCATTCTTTCAAATAACCTAGAGGATGTGGGAGTTTGATATCCCTTAGACGGTCAATGGCTAATGAACCCGAATGGGCCCTCTGACAACGAGAGCACCCAGGAGTAACATTAATAATTAAAATTTAACAAAAGTAGTAAAAAAAACGTGGGAGTAAAAGAAAAGACTTATTTAGAATGAAAAGTAATAAAACAATTTCTCTCGCTGGAAAGACATAAGGGTTCATTGCAGTTACTGCACTTCCACCTAGTTCTTGGTGGATCAAGATTCTGTATACCTGGCACGCCTTGAGCTCGCTTCCATCGACAAAAAAAACAATCTCTTCACCTACCATCCATGTAGACTGGCAAATGGCTTCTCCATCAAATCTTTGTAGAGGGAGTTGAGTTTTAAAAGTAAGACAGCGGGCTTTGGAAGACGTAGTGGTTGGAGTACTTTCGTGATCGTTCCGTAAATGCTTTTTACCAATTCCCGGTCCAATATGTCTAGCAATCCCCTCCTCAATGAGCCGCCATGCTACCTGCAATCGAAAATCCAGGTGCTCGATTTCCTCCTCCTTTGTATCACGATAGATAATCAGACAATTAATCAAAGCTGTTTCAAGAACCCAGTAGAAGAGAGTATACCAGTTCCGCCGTGAAGTTAACTGGGTATTATCGTAGGTACGGTATTGGTCGGCAACATCAACTCCAACCTTGTGCTGATTGTATTCAAGTATCACCTTTGGAATGTTTAGCTCCATTCCAGAAGTTCCTTGAAATACTTGATTTGCTCCTGCTGCATTACTGCTTTTTTGCCCAGGATGCCAGCGGTACTTTAAATCCTCTGCATGCAGTGAATGGATTGTGGTCATCATCGTCACAGGAGCACTATCCATCCAAATCAAAACTCCTACATCTTCCTTTACCACTCTTGTTTTGAAGTGATAATCCAACTTACTCTTTTTATTCACTTCCTTAAACTCACTTGGAAAGCCCTTAAGATTTGACTTTGCAGTACCACAAGCACCAACACCCATTTTCCTTAACTCTGAAAATAAAGGAACTGAGGAGAAGTAGTTATCCATGTAGATCCTCCACTCCAAGCTTCTATATTTCAAGCGTAGATGTCTGGCAAGCTCCAAAACCATTTTGGTAGTTTCAGAATAACTGGGATCAAGGCTATTGACTTCAGAACTGACCGGGTCGAGACCAAGAGCATTTGAGTAAGGATGAAAATCCCATACATATGCCTTGTCAGCTAAGGCAAAAATCTTGTAGGCTTGCTCAATAGGTTTATTTGGCATCTTGGTGATATGGATAGAACAACCGGTAAATCGGAGCATAGCTTCATGAATGGTAACATTGGAGCTAGGAATACGATAGGTCTGAGAAGCTAGCCGGAGCTGGTCAAATGCAGGCTTTATTTTTCCATACCAACAGCTGGGCACGAGATCTGGAGGAGTGATGTGAAGATATCGACGAATTTGTTGAAACCGCATACTACTCATGAACTGAGAAGGAGGAAGCCTATCTTTTCCAAGCAGTTTTCCATCATTTTTCCAGTAATGAGAAGGTGGTAAGCCAATACAACCCATATGGATTGAGATTCCCAACCAAATTTTCAACTCGCCAGCTGTTATGGCCTCCCATCTAGCATTTCGCCCTTGTGTTCCATGCTCCTCTCTCATCTTCTGCTCTGCGTAGAGGTTTGAACTGGTAACAATGAGGTCAATCAATTTGGACGGAAAAAAAAGAGTAAAAATCTAAACCGGAGTGCTTTCTAGGCCTTGCATAGCAGGAGGAAGCCAGTTAAAAGCCTTATGGAGAGTGGTAGTTGGCTTTATGGGCTCAAAGTGAGGAACTGAGGGAAGCGATTGTTGCAAAAGGCTCGCTACTTTTAATATTAGAAATTGCGATCGCATAGTGTAAAGGTTTTCTCTCTTTTAATAACTCACCTGATCGGGGAATCTTGCAATTCTGAAGTGCTTTGGGACTTCTGTGAGGAACACTGATTGGCTCTGGTACAGAAGATATCGTCACAGTACTCGGACTCAGATTTGAGGGGTTGGCTTGTGGTCTTGATATTGAGGGCGGGGATATTGATGAAATTGGCTTTTGATTATCCGACATATGTGAGATGGTCAGTCTGTCTAACCTTCCTGAAAGTGATGGAATAGGAGCAGAAGAATTGTTGATATCAGTACCCGTAGTCATTTTGTTCATGGAGCGTTCATGCAGTATTGACAGTAATCAATATAGGGCAGAAGGTGTGGGCTGTATTTTGTATTTCTGAACGGCTCACTCCTCGTTTACTACAGGCTTCTAATCTTCCAGTATTTTTCTATATATTGTTTGCAATTATAGAAACCTCCGCTTTCCTTCACTCTACATACTCAAAAGCTTTGAGATGGGTCATATATACATCATTGTTGAATAATTGCAGGGTCAGTCTTCCTGGAGAAGATTAACGGTCCCATTCGGGCCCCTTGACCGTTTAGGGGATATCAAGTGAATTGATCACGATACTAGATGGGCTTCATTCCAAGTATCATCTCGCAGTCAGAACCTCCACAACAGCCACCGTTATCACATCACAAGTATCCCTAAATACTGCTCTTTATATACACCAAGAATCCACGGATATGGCGCAGAATAACAACATTGTAGGGTACGCCCTCATGCCGGCCGGAGGTGCGCAGCAGGCGCCGCCCGCGGGTCAGACCTATCACCTTCTGCTTTTTACTCTCGTTGAGGAGTATTCTCACCGACGCCCCGATCGTCGATTGATTAACGATCATAAGTTGAGCATGGCCATCCCCCATGACCCCAAAAACAAGCACGCCCCGTATACGTTTGTTGGCGGGATGCTGTCAAAGATCAGATGTTAGCCAGGGGCTATATTTCAGATAATTGGCACTTCCCAGACGCCGAATTCCAGCAAATCGTCGCAGGCAGGAGGAGATTGAAACCTGCGTGCCATGAACTTGCGACTGCGTCAGCAGCTAATAACCTGGGTAGTATGCAGGAGACCGATGAGGCAGTTCTTCAATTGATTAAGGACTGTGGGAAGCACTTGACCAAAACCAGTGAGACCAATAACCACGTGCCTCCACCCGGGCCGGGCGTTCCCCCTGCGCAAGTCATTCTGAACCCAATATTACTACCTCTCAACGCACCACCTCAGTGCCAGTGGAGTATTGAAACAGCTGTACCGAACACTGGCCCAGTTGTCCAAAATGCTCCGCAGGCCAATGCTCCTGGGCCAGCCCAAAACGTACCTGCTCCGCCGGCAAATCCCCAAGTGCAGAACAATCCCCCACCCCCACGCCCGGCGATCCCCCTGTTGTTAGTCACCGGCCTCCTCCCTCATGTCCACAATGGCGATTGGATATTGTTCATACTTACCGGCAGTTACACAAGATTAGAATACACTAGTAAGATACTTGAATCGCTATAGAAGCTAGAAGAAAGAACATTGAGGATTGACGACAGGACATTTGATGGAATAGGAAAGGGGGAAAAGAAAAGGAGCGCAAGCAAGTTGTAGGACAAATGGAGGAAATCATAGGGTCATAGCAGTGAAGTCATATGGTCATGATATGGAAATGATGTGATCATAGTGATGGAACCATATGATCATCATGAGGACATTGTCGGAATAGCATTTCTTGTTTTTTGTGTATTTAAGGGTGCTGTTTCTCCCGGAGTCAAAAGAGAAAAGAGGCAGGTTAATAAAAATCGAAGTTTCGGTCCTCACAGTCTATATACTCCCACTGCAAAAAACCTCTCTATTGGCAGCCAGATCCAGAGCACGAATTTCATTAGGTTATGAGCCCGGTGAGCCTATCCTATCACGAACGAAATCGACTCGGATATACGGAGAAATACTTTGGCTTCTGGATTGATGTCTGCCTCAGGTAGTGCCTCAGGAGGGTTGGAAGGAAGCACCTCTACGACCGGACCCGGTGGTACGGCGGGAACTGTAAGTACAACCTCACTTACCCAGTCGATCGAGAAACTGGATGCCTCTATGGCCACAGGCCAGAGCAACTGCAATGCGTGGCGCTTTAGGATTGTCCGTATCCTGAAAGAGAAGAATCTTCTCGGCGCAGTTGAGGATGAGACGGTTAGCGACACCCAAGATGATCGTGCGTTTACAATTATTACGCTTAACATCAAGGACTCACAAATCCCCTATATCCAAGACTCTACAACAATCAAGGAAGCATGGGATGCATTAAAGGAAGTGCATCAGGGTATAGGAATGAATGGACGCATGGTACTCATGCAGCGCTTATGGGCCTTGAAGATGGCCGAAGGAGATGACATGGCGCAACATCTCAACCAATTTCGAGAATTGGCTAATCAGTTGCAAAGCCTTTCAATTGAAGGAAAGGGAATGGAATATAGTGAACTGGTAACTATTCTCACTGTAAGTTTACCAGAATCGTATGAGCCATTAGTTATGGCTCTACAGTCAAGAAGTGATACAATAACATTCGATATGATGGCTGGACGGGTACTCCAAGAGTCAGGACGAAGACAGATTGGTCACGCTACACATGCGAAGGATAGCACCAGCCTCCCACAACAGACTGCGTTCTTTGCTCCACGAGGGAATACAGGACCAAGACCTCAGAGAGGCCGTGGAGCATTTGTCCATAATGGCAGAGGAAGGGGAGGAGATATGAACAAGAGCCGTGGCTCTTTTAATAGTACAATCGCTGGAAGAAATACCGGTTTGACCAGTTCGGCTAGTAAGGCTGGAACAAAGTGCCACTACTGTGGCAAGAATGGTCATTGGAAAAAGGATTGTTATAAGAAAAGATCAGATGAAGCGGCTGGAGGAGGAATGGCTTACGGGAAAGATTTCACTTTTCTTGCGGATAAGCCTGGCTCAGTGCAAGGAAATGGCTGGATTATTGATTCCGGCGCGAGCCAACATCTCACAGCAGACCGTACACAGTGCACTACCTACCGCACAATTATCCACCAACAGTTGATAACTATTGCAGATGGCTCACGAATAGAGGCTAGCGGGGTGGGAAATATCGAGATAGCCACTGTGGCCGGAGTAATCACACTAACTGAAGTGTGGCACGTACCCAGTATTGGAACTGCACTGATCTCAGTAACACGGATGGTTGACGCAGGTTCCCGAGTCCAGTTTGAAGCCAGTATCTGTTACGTTAGCAGATTTGGTATACAGAGCAAGTTAGGAGCCCGTGTTGGCAATTTGTACCATTTGATAATCGAGGAGCCATCAACTGGCCAACCGGACTTAAGGATTACAGGCCACGAGGCCCATCTCGGTCTTATAACCACTCAATCTCCAGCTACGACTCTTGAGACCTGGCATCGCAGGCTATGCCATCGTACTCTAGATACTACTGGAGTTAACTATATCGCTTCACGAGTACGGGACATGAAAATCAAGGATGGAAACAATTGCACCAACAAGATATATGCAATTTGTACTTTGGGCCGACAACATAGGGAAGCGGAGACTAAATCCCGAGAGAAGGCAGGCGAGCTACTAAGTGTGGTCCACATGGACATTTGTGGCCCAATGGAAACGCCAAGCCTGAAGGGTGAACGGTATTTTATTACTTTCACAGACGAAACTACGGGACGGGTCAGTATAAGCCTTTTGCCTTCAAAGGACCAAGCCCTTGCGGCATTTCAGGCATACCGTGCAAGAGCCGAAAAGGCAAGCGGGGAAGAGATCAAATCACTATGAAGTGATGGTGGGGGTGAGTATATGAACCAAGGGTTCAAGAAATACCTGGAAGGTGCTGGGATCCAGCATAGAGTTAGCACGCCGTATAGTCCAGCCCAGAAGGGTCGCGCTGAACGAATGAATCGAACACTAGTTGAGAGTGCACGATGTATGTTAGAAGATTCAAAACTACAAAAGGAGTTCTGGGGACCTGCAATACTTACTGCGGGACACATACACAATAGACTGCCTTCACGGAGCCATGGTGATATATCACCAATTCAGCACTGGACCGGACAGGTACCAGGTATTGGGCACCTGCGAGTATTTGGGTCGCCAACTTGGGTACACATACCAAAAGAGAAGCGAAGGAAACTGGATCCTAAGTCGGTTAAATGTATTCTGATCGGATTTGAGGAAGAGAGTGGATCTAAAATATCCCGGTTATTTGACCCACTACGTAGAGTGGAAATCAGATCACGGGATGTGATCATTGACGAGTGTAGCTCACTGGCAGAAGAGAGCGATGAAAAGATCAAAGAAATGGGGATTGCATGGGACCGGGAGCCTATACATGATACATCCAAAGTTAGCTGCGATACTGATAATGATTATCAACATTTGGATCCAATCACGCCGCCACAAGAAGGGCCTACCAGGACAGAACAGCCTGATATTCTGGACTCGATTGTAGTTCGACCAGCAGTCTCCACGAAAAATATTACTGCGAAGCCAAGTCAACTGGTGGACAGCAGAGGGGGTCCAGAATAAGGGAGATCACAGCGTAACAGAGTGCACGGGGAATTGTTTTCTCCTGAAGCACATTTTGCCCTAATGGCGAACCTAGAGGACGGTGAGCCGCAAACGTTAGCTGAAGCACTCACAAGCAATGACAAGGCTAAATGGAAAGAGGCACTGGAGTCCGAGCTTGACTCCCTGGCAAGAAACAATACCTGGGTATTGGACCCTCTACCACTCCATCGCACAGCAGTTGGGTGCCGGTGGATTATTAAAAGCAAGGATGATGGTAGATTCAAGGCCCGCCTGGTAGCCAAAGGATTCAGCCAGAAATCGGGAGTCGACTACGAAGAAACCTTCGCACCCGTAGCCAAGTTCACGACTATTCGTCTTCTACTTTCACTAAGCTGTGAGAGTGATTGGGAAGTCCAAGGCATGGACGTAAAGACAGCTTTCTTGAATAGTCAGCTTGAGGAAACTGTCTACATGGAGATTCCAGAAGGGGTATCGGTTCCCACGGGTAGTGCATCGGCAGACTGTAGGCAGACAATCGTTTGCCGGTTATTGAAATCCATCTACGGATAGAAACAGTCGCCGCGGGCCTGGTACAGGCGTATTGACTCATTCTTCAGGTCCAATAATTTTCTACGAAGTGAGTCGGACCACAGCCTTTATATCAACTATGAACGTCAAGTGATCCTTCTACTCTATGTTGATAATCTTGTACTGGCTGCCCCGGGAAGTGATCGGATTGATTGGATTCGGGCCAGGCTTCAAAAAGAGTTTGATATGACTGATCTAGGGGATCTCAAGAGCTTTCTCAGACTTCAGATTTTTCGAAACCGTCAGAAGCGGACCCTGCATCTCTCCCAAAGGCGCTACATCCAGAAGATTCTGGAGTCCCATGGAATGAGCAACTGCAATCCAGCAGCAACCCCTGCTGATCCCCATATTCGGCTAGAAAAGAGTAGCGAAGACTTTGAAGCAACAGGAATAGACCGGCAGAGATAGCAATCTGCGGTCCGATCTTTAATGTATGCTATGCTAGGCAGCAGTCTGGATATTGCTTATGCTGTCGCGAAGGTCAGCCAGTACAGCACAAATCCCAATCCCGCACACTGGTCCGCGGTTAAACAAATATTCCGTTACCTGGCAGGAACCCCGGACAGGGGACTTTGTTATGGACTTGAAGAACTAGGATCTGGATTTACAGATGCTGATTGGGGTTCCAGAGATGACAGGTGATCCATAGGAGGCTATACATTTATTTTAAATGGGGCTGCTATTGCTTGGAATAGCAAGAAGCAAAGTACTGTGGCTCTGTCCTCAACTGAGGCAGAGTACATGGCTCTAACCCAGGCGGTTAAGGTGTCCATTTGGTTACAAGCGATACTAGGTGACTTGGGGGCAAGAACGCATACAAAGAACCTGCAGTGAATTGGTATTGATAACCAAGGGGCCCTGGCCCTGGCTAAGAACCCCGAGTTCCACGCTCGCACAAAACATATCGACATTCAGCACCACTTTGTGTGTGAATATATAGAGAAAGGACAAATCACACTCGCATATTGTTCGACAACAGACATGACAGCGGACATTTTCACCAAAGCTCTGCCGCTTCCTGCCTTCTTAAGGCACAGTCTTGGCTTAGGCCGAGTGGATCAGCTGAGTACGACCATACAGGACATAGTGGGTGAAGAGGACTACAGGGATGGGAGTGCCGGTGACAGGAGGTGTTGTTAGTCACCGGCCTCCTCCCTCATGTCCACAATGGCGATTGGATATTGTTCATACTTCCCGGCAGTTACACAAGATGAGAATACACTAGTAAGATACTGGAATGGCTATAGAAGCTAGAAGAAAGAACTTGGAGGATTGACAACAGGACATTTGATGGAATAGGAAAGGGGGAAAAGAAAAGGAGCGCAAGCAAGTTGTAGGACAAATGGAGGAAATCATAGGGTCATAGCATTGCAGTCATATGGTCATGATATGGAAATGATGTGATCATAGTGATGGAACCATATGATCATCATGAGGACATTGTCAGAATAGCATTTCTTGTTTTTTGTGTATTTAAGGGTGCTGTTTCTCCCGGAGTCAAAAGAGAAAAGAGGCAGGTTAATAAAAATCGAAGTTTCGGTCCTTATAGTCTATATACTCCCACTGCAAAAAACCTCTCTATTGGCAGCCAGATCCAGAGCACGAATTTCATTACCCCCAAGCTCAGATCAATCATCCCGGCGCAGCGAATCCCCAAGCGGAGAACAACCCCCCACCCGCATGCCCGGTGAATCTCCAACGTCAGAACAATCCACCACCCCCAGGCCCGGCGATCCCCCCAGCTCAGAACAATCCTCCTCGGCGCAGCGAATCCCCAAGCGCAGAACAGCCCACCACCCGCAGGCCGGGCGAACCTCCAAGCTCAGAACAATCCTCCACTCCCAGGCCCGGCGAATTCCCGAGCTCGGAATGTTCTACACTTGGGGCCGACATATCGGCACCTACCGGCGAATATTTCTGCACTAAACCATCTGGCTCTCCCAATGTTTATCCCTAGTACGCCTGTGCGGGTCGAACATGATGCGGCGAATGTCCAAGCTCGGAACAATCCTGCCGGCGCAGTGGATCTCCCTGCTCCGAAAGATCCTGCCGGCGCAGCGAATCTCCAAGCTCCAAACAATCCTGCCAGCGCGGCGAATCCCCAAGCTCCCAACAATCCTGCAATCCAGGTAGTTATTCCTGCGCGAATCCAAGCGGTTCCCCCAATCGGCATTCTAGGTACCTCACTAGAGAGGCAAGATGCTCCTCCGACGGATATCCCGGGAGCTGCGGCACTGATCGTGGAGGATCCGGAGTTTGAATAACTTGGCATGGCACGACCAGTACCTTGTGCAGTGTCGGAACTGTCCCAAATTAGTGAGTTTTTTCGCAACAATTCGGTTATGTTTTTTTTTAACTTACTGACTTAGGATATATAGATTGGAGCGCGATGCTTGGACATCCACGTGCTGTTTGTATTGTTTGGGTCCGTAATTCGGCCGATATCGACGCACCACAACCAAATTATCGCCTTCTCCATTGGCTCAATACTCATATCAATGGGGTCGGTTTTGCTGAGTGAAATGCCTATGACATACACGGACTGGGAGCGATTATTTCGAGAACTGTGCCACACAACGCGATTCGCTACATACTTGGCGGAACTGGTGAAGGCCGCAAAGAGCTGTGTCTTCAGCCGGCGTTCCCGTTATCTTATATATATTACGTCTTCATCGCAAATGATGAAGACGTAAGGGCCTGGCTGCTGTCGAATCCGGTTCTCGAGGATCCATTGGATCTGTTGGTCTATTGTCATCGCCGATATACTCCGGACAGGGTACCCACTCCGCCCTTGAGAAGGCCCAACTGTCTTCCTGCAAATGCCATCGCCGATTGGGCACGGCAAGCAGGGGCACATACTGGCATTCAAGCCCCACGAAAGGAAGTGAGACCTGACCTTGGCCCAGCCAATGCTGGAGGTAACCAGGCAAATGACTCTCCCCTTTTTCTCCCGGTATCTAGCAGTTCATCATCCGATGTCTCCGACGCCGGAGAGGGATGTGAAGCAATCATCGGAACATCACCATCCCAGGTTGCAGATCCCATCGAAACCCCCCATTTTCGTATACCCCTGGCTATTCAATCGCCATCCAAAATGAATACCCACTATGGGTGGGACCTGGGGGGCCGCGGGGGTAGGACTCCGGATGTCAAGGTACGGAAGCGCTGACCTCCATCCGATTTGGAAGATTGGGAGCATTTGAATAAGAAATTGCGTCAAGCTTCAAATGTTGGCGAGTGGTTGAAAGCAACGGAGGACCGGAAGCGTCGGGCACAGTTCGATGACGAAAAAGGTGACGAAGACGTCAGTCCAGTTAATAGATTGCGTTTGACATCGTCCGCAGAGTGTGGTGGATCGGAGTGTGGTCGATCTGACGGCCCGTCGTTTGTATGCTAAGTCTACTAAGACATATATTAGTGATTTCAATTTCTGTTCAATAGATTCCATCGAGTAGTACTTAAGAGTTTTGGAATAGCGCTTAGATCTTGCTTCGATGAGTTCCTTCATCGGGGTTCGCACATGGTGTAGTATGATAGCTTGTGGTGTTGTGTTCAGGTTCAGGCCGGGAGCTAGGGTATTGGCGCATGCATACTTGTAAGGCTCAAAACTGTATCGCAGGGGGTGCTGCAAATCACCCGTGACAATCAAGACTCAGTACTTTTCATGATCCTTCGACAACCTAAGATCTATATCTTTATCAGCAGTCATTGTCACAAATCGTGACTAAGCAAGGCAGATTTCACATGACTCATACTTATGAGTCATAAGGTATGTAGGATTTCACACTATGACGTTACTTGACTCATAGTTCTCACATGACTATGCACTTGCGAGT